>ERZ772851.341-NODE-341-length-58890-cov-15.559446_pt1 | contig 58890 bp, 77 predicted proteins | sample MGYA00512137_ERZ772851 | MGnify/ENA primary metagenome ERZ772851 (study PRJEB29015, sample SAMEA2737663) | human gut metagenome | biome: human gut; feature: human-associated habitat; material: faeces | place: China | collected 2012 ... | reverse complement strand
CAACCACCATGAGACAACATGGGCGGAAGTCATTGGATATGGGGAAGTGTATTAACATGCATGAACTTATATCTTACGACCAGCTGTTAAAAGACATCAAAGAACATCCGGAGTTCCCTTATGTCATTCTTGATCTTTTCCTTGAAAACGATGAGGAAGTTGATCTCTGGTGTTCCCAGCATACGACATCTGCGTTTAAACTTGGGGAACCGGTGTACCGGCTTGTGCGGGGAAAGACCGCATACGAGCTGCCGGATATGAAACAGGTTGGTTGGAAAATCAAGGACAGACTGCAGAAAGATCTGCGAGGTACCAGTTTTGAGGTACACAGTAACCTGCGGTTTAAAATCTGACACCTGCAGATAACATTAAGGAGAGTCTTCGGGCTCTTCTTTTTTTATTGCATATTAAGGGTGTAAACAAAACATATTTGAAAGGAGAATTGAAACTATGAAAGAGTACAAAGAATTTAAAGATCGGGATGAAATGTATAAAGTAATTACTTTCTGGAGTAATTGCTGCGGTGACCTGCATCACAACGGGGAATACGATGTCAGCGAGGAACAGCTTCCGGAAGAATTGCAAAGGGCATACCGCGAACTGTGGGAAGAAGGTAACGGATGCCTGGAATATCTTCTTGAGTATGGTGGCAGATATTACGTTGCGTTGTCTGCGGAATTTGATGGCGATTACGCAGATATGCTTGGTCTTTCCATGGACGAACTGTATACGGTTGGTAAATGCAATGCACTTAAACTGTATTGCACGGATCTGTTTAAGGATACACTGCTTCTTATGGCAAAAAAGCCGCTAGATGGAGATTGCCACGAATTCATATTCCTGGTTCCGGCAATGGAGTCGAAGGAAGTTTACGATGAAATCGAGAAGGAAATCAGCGAAAAAATCTGGGATGTCCCGAAGGAAGTTGTGGATAAGAGAAGATAGCAACAAATCACTTAAGGGGGAATGGGAAACCGTTCCTTCTTTTTCTGCCTGCAAGCAGACGATGTATACAGTTTATTTCAAAAATTAAAATATGAGGTTTTTCAGTATACGGTTGTAAAAATATTTTTAAAAAACTTTCTAAATTCCTTTGACAATTTTCCAGATGGCGCAATATGTGTATTGTAAAGGTCATAAACCGGGCTGCCAGGGTTACCGGCTGGCAGAAATCCTTTCGAAAATGTTTACGCTTCCGGGAAAACCCGGAAAGGAGCAGGAGGACAGCAGCACATGCTGCTTCCGGGTGCGATTCCCGGATGCTTCTTTTACAAGACCGCACGAAGCGGCGCAAAAACCACATAAACATGACAAAATACAGGGAGATTAAAAAATGAATCAGAATAAGAAGATAGCAGAGAAAAAATCAAGACCATACCAGCAGGAATGCATTGATAAGGTAGACAGCTTAAAAGAAGGAAGATTCCTGATTGCTCTTGCAACAGGGCTTGGGAAGACATGGATCTTCTCCCATTTTAAGAGATACGGAAGAGTGCTTATTCTTTCACACAGGGATGAACTGGTCAACCAGCCGAGACGGTATTTCGACTGTAGTTTTGGCGTAGAAAAGGCAGAAAACCATTCCAATGGGGAAGAGGTAGTATCTGCGAGTGTTCAGACACTCAGCCATGACTCCCGTCTTAAGCAGTATAAGCCGGACGATTTCCACACGATCATCATTGATGAGGCGCACCACGCTGCCGCGCCATCCTATAAGAAGATCTTAAATTACTTTTCCGGCGCTAAGCGTGTGATCGGTGTCACGGCAACTCCGAAGCGTAGCGACAACGTCCGGTTAGATGACGTTTTTAACGAGATTATTTATGCAAAGGACCTTCGTTGGGGGATTAAAAATAAATATTTAAGTCCGGTGCACTGCCGGGAGGTCCGTGCAAAATATTCCCTGAAAGGCGTAAAAAAATCTATGGGGGATTTTAATGTATCCGATTTGGACGGTTGTATTACGGAAGAAGCTGTAATAAGTGTTGCAAAAGTTCTTACAGACTGTCTTCAGGAGAATCGGCATATTCTTATTTATTGTACTACTGTCAGAACCTGTAATTTCCTGAAGGCAGTAGTTGACAAACTGCTCCCGGAAAAAGAACGTGGCAGTGTTGCTGTTTTATCAGGGAAAACGCAGGAAGAAGATAGAAAAAATATGCTTGATGGTTTTATGAACGGGAGTGTCCGCGCCATTATTAACTGCATGGTTTTAACAGAAGGTACAGATCTTCCTATTACGGATACCATTATCAACTTCCGGCCGACGTGCAACGCGTCTTTGTATCAGCAGATCATCGGAAGAGGAACCCGGCTCTATGAAGGTAAGGAAAACTGTTTATGCATTGATATTCTTCCAGATGATGGCAGCGGAACAAATCTGTGTACAGCTCTTACTCTTTTTGGTATAGATGCAAAACTTCTTGGAAAGAAACAGTCTCGAATGCTTGAAGGTGAGACTGATCCGCTTGAGATTAGCGATGAAATTGCAGGACGATTTGCAGAACTTACAAAGGCATATGAATATCGGTTGGAGCAGGTTAATCGCTTTGTGCAGGAGCAGGAAGAAATTATATCTTCTGCGCGGAAGAAACCACATGCAGATTTAAACGACCTTGCGCATGCAGTAGATAAATATAATTCAAAGAAAATGGATGAATTCCAAAATGATTATGATTTCCTTGGAATGGATTACTCACTTATGCCGGATACGGAACATCGTTATTGTATCAAACCTACATGGAATGACCATATTTACCTTGCTGATCCAGATGTTATGGGAAATACAACAGTTACGTTTGATCTTACTGCTAGTGTCGGGAAATATTATATCGGTGAAATGAAAATGCAGGATGCAATTTCATTTGTTCATGATTTTTGTATGATATCTCCAGATTATATGAAATATTCCTGGAACGTGGCATTACAGGATGAATGGGGGAAAATAAAAGCAACTGAAAATCAAATTGGACGTCTTATGAATGAGTATGACGGGTTTCACAAAGGAAATATTAACAAACTTCAAGCATCCAGACTGATTGATCTTGCCTCTCGTATTTCGAAGATGAAGGCAGAGGGGAAAATGATGCTTATTACACCAAGAATGCAGGAAAAAACAATTGATAAAAAAAAGAAAATGTTTAAGGAAATACTCGAAAAGGAACTGAGGGCAAAAGAGCAGGGGCGTAGTGAGTTTGGAGAATTCCAGTCGAAAATCTTTGCTTTGGCAGAAAAAAAGAAAAAAGACGAAGAGAAATTAAAGAACCAAAAGCCTTTGGAAGAAGAAATGCTCGAAAATGGGGCGATTACAGTTAATATTGCTGTTTTTAGTTCAAAAAAAACAGCAAGCGATGCGCAGATAAAATTTCTTGGTAATTTAAAAGATAAATTAAAAAACAGAGGAGTGGCTGTCGATAAAAAAATTCCTTATATAGGAATGGGAGCAGAAGAGGCAAGTGTATATATTACTATATTAAAAACGCTTGTAGATCGTAACGTAGACCTTATAAAATATGGTAAAAAAATTTATTTTAATCCAAATACAATCATGAGTGTTGTATTAAAACTAAAGGACACTTCATCCAGAGAAATTAAATGTTGTATCCCGTTCGAAAAAATAGAAGAATTGAGATAATAATATTATATTAAAATAAAAGTTTGTTACTATGTATAAAAATAAATACAATATTCTTTTAAAATTTTTTTGACGTTTGTTTAAATGGCGCAATATTCATAACGAAGGAAGTAAACAGTTAAAAATAATCCCACGGGGATAGAGGTTAGTGAATAGCTTTAAGCCACTGTTATAGTTGCACCACGCAAGGGTGCAGGGGTGAAATATTATACTGAATCGTCGCTGCCTGCATAGATATAGTTGCATCCCTTATGGGATGTATGGGTTGAAATTCAATAGAAACAGATGCATTCGGAGGTGTTACAAGTTGCACCCCCGCAAGGGGTGCATGGGTTGAAAATAAGAAATGGTAGGAAGGAATTCAGATATGAACATTAGTTGCATCCCGCAAGGGGTGCAGGGTTGAAATAAAAGGATGTTGCCATATATGTCAACCGAACTCGGCTATTGAATAACCGAGCATGAGGAAGCGGTTCTTCGGAACCGATGAATCATCCAGTATGACTGGTGAAGCGATGGTATACATATTTGAACAAATCAAACAAAAATACAGAATCAGAGGAGAAATAACATGTCAAAAACAAAAGGACTATCAAAGAAGAAAAAATTACTAAAAACGCTCATGGATGAATACCTACCATTTATTACGGTACTACTTATTGTCTTTTTGTATGCAGTAATTGCATTTATTAACATTCCAATTAATAAATGGCTTAGTTTCAACTGTCCACAATGGTCAGATGGGGAATATCATTTTTGCGATGCATTTTTTGTTCTTCCCTTATTTGAACTGATTATTTGTTTCATTGTGTTTGCTGTTTGTTATTTTGCCAGCAAGATAACAGCATACAGGAATTATTGTTGCATCCCCCTTACAGAAAATGAAATCAGGAAAAAAGGATTCAGAAACGCAGATGAGTATTTTACCTACGTGTGCGACATGTGTTCTTATGGTTTTAAAAATAATAAGGGCTACATTCTTGTTGGTGATGAAGACCTCAAAAAAATGTTAACTACTTGTCTGCAGGTATTTCCTGATAATGGGACAATTTTTTTAATAAACCGCCATATGGTACGAAATATCATATGGGATCCTGATTTTCTTTCCGCGCTTGCACTAGCCAGTGACCAAAGGGCGGAAATCATCAATGGACGTGTTGTATTGTCTGGCACCACAAAAGATGGTGACAGAAAAGAATATAAGATATAAAGCAAGGAGATATAATATGTCAAAGAAAGCATCAGAAACACCGGAGGTGCCATCATATATCCCTCCGGCAAGTGAAAAGGAAAAGATTATAGAAAAGATCCGAAAAAAAGGAATTGAATGCAAACCGGATGGTACCGGGATTCCAATATTCTACACAAATGACCCGAAAGTAATGGATATGATCCGAAAAGAGATCAATGAACGATTTTCGTTCGGGTTTCATATTCGTCCATAGGGAAAATAATAGAAAATAAGATTATAGGAGAAATAGTACATGTCAAAGAAAAAAATATCAAAAAAGAAAATGTATTAAAGGTGTTATGGAATGAGTGTATAACATTCAAGGTGTTAATTTTTATCATAGCATATGTAGTGCTTGCGTTTATTAATATGCCATTTGAAAAATGGCTCTCGCTTTATTTCGAATGGGAAAAATTAAAGGATTATCAAGAAGTATTCATGGAGGAGATAACATTATTAGTAATTCTCCCTCTCATGGAGATAGCTGCTGTTGCATTAATTTGTTTTATTATCTATGAGTTTTTTGCTCTGTCAGTAAGATGATTGCATCTGATGAAGTAATTTCGATTGAAAAGGAAGAATGATACGAAAAGAACACCGCTATTAGGTCAGAAATAAATAGCAGAGGTTTGCAGATATAAGGAGGATCGGAATGTGTACTTTAAAGGATAAGTTAGTGGAATGTGGAGCATGTGTAGCAGCTGTAATTCTTGTGTTGGCAGTTTGTTATGGACTAAGTTGGATTGTAACATGTGGAGTTATTAAGCTGATTACGATGTGTTTTGGATTAACATTTAAGTGGTCCATTGCAACCGGTATTTGGTTAATAATTTGTATTTTGAAAAGTATTTTTAATGTAACTGTTAAGAAATAAATAGGAGAAATGAGCTATGACAATATTAAATTTTATCATTGAGTGTTGGAAGAATTCTTGCGACGAAAAAATCAAAAGGAATTATGTTGAATCCCTTGCTAAAGTGGCGGTTTCAGTGGCCATCATTATTATATCTGTTTTATTATATTTGCACATATGAAATGTATAACGGAAATGTATATTTTGGGGGAGGAGGGGTAAGTACAAACATAATTTTTAAAAAAGTAGCGCAAAGAAAGAATTCACTAATGCAGAAGGAGCGTAACAATATGATCAACGGAGAATTAGTTGTAGATAATTTTGCGGGCGGAGGAGGAGCTTCCACAGGAATTGAACTTGCTACCGGATACAGCGTAGACATAGCTATTAACCATGATCCGGAGGCCATTAAGATGCATAAAGTAAATCATCCCAATACAAAACACTATTGTGAAAACGTATGGGAGGTTGATCCAGTAAAAGCCTGCAAGGGGCACCCTGTCGGTCTTGCATGGTTTTCTCCGGACTGTAAGCATTTTTCCAAGGCCAAGGGGGGAAAACCGGTAGAAAAGAATATTCGCGGTCTTGCGTGGGTTGTGCTTAAATGGGCGGCACTTGTCAGACCAAGAGTTATCATGCTTGAAAATGTGGAAGAATTTCAGACATGGGGACCATGTATTCCTATCAGGGATAAAGATACAGGACGCGTTATTGTCAGCATGGTAGGAAGGCATGACAGAGAGAAGAACGAGCCGCGTACGAGGGTTGCAGATCCAGGAGAAGTTGTTCCTGTAGATCGCCAGATATTCCAACCAGATCCTAAAAGGAGCGGCCAGACATACAAAAAATGGAGAAAGCAGCTAGAAGCACTTGGATATGAGATAGATACAAAGGAACTTGTAGCAGCTGATTATGGCGCACCTACTATGAGAAAGAGATTCTTTATGATTGCACGGTGTGATGGCAAGCCGATTGTCTGGCCGGAACCAACACATGGACCGGCAGACAGTGAAGCGGTTAAAGCAGGTCTTGCCAAACCTTATGTAGGAGCGTACACGCAATTGGATTTTTCCATGCCGTGTCCGAGTATATTCGATACATCTAAGGAAATCAAAGAGAAGTATGGAATACGCGCTGTACGTCCATTGGCGCAGAAAACAATGGATCGAATCGCAAGAGGATTAAAAAAGTTCGTATTAGACAATCCGGAGCCGTTTATTATCCAATGCAATCATGGTGGAGAGCGTAGACAAAACGACATCAAAGAGCCTTTACCTACTATTACTGGAAAACACGGATATGGAATTGTGGAACCTAAGATTGTTCCATATATGGGAACCAATACAACAAATCATCCAGGTGGAAATTGTAAAAATCCTATACATACAATTACAACAGGAAATCAACAGTGCCTTATCAGCCCAACGCTGATTCAGTATTATTCCGAAACATCGAAGGATGAAGTCAGAAGCCAATCGATTGAAGATCCGATAATGACCGTGGATGGTTCGAACCGATACGGATTGGTCACGTCGTTTCTACATAAATATTATGACGGAGGATACACTGGAGCTGGTGATACTGTCGAAAATCCGTTACCGACAGTAACATCCTGGGATCATAACAGTCTGTGTGCAGTTAATCTGATCCAAATGAATAATCATTGCGATGGAAGGGACGTGAAGGAGCCAATTCCAACAATCACAGCAGGCGATGGTCATTTCGGAGAGGTTAGAGCATTTCTGATCAAGTATTATGGTCAGGGAACTGGACAGGATGTTAAGGAACCTTTGGATACGGTTACATCAAGAGATCGATTTGGTTTAGTTACAATTAATGGTACCGACTATAAGATCGTGGATATCGGATTGAGGATGCTTGAACCGAAAGAACTGTATGGATGCCAGGGATTTCCAGATGATTACATCATAGACCGCGATTACACAGGGAAAAAATACCCACGGAGTGAGCAGGTACGCAGGTGTGGAAATGCTGTATGTCCTCCGATTCCGGCTGCTCTTGTAAAAGCAAATCTTCCGGAATTATGTGTGGCGAAGCGTACCGGCAATATGAAAATCCGGGAGGAACAGACCGGACAGCTTGGATTTGCATAAATTGCATAAATTGCTATACTGTAAAAAGAAAATGTAAATATTGCTATCATTTGTATTTTTATAGACGTTCATATGCGCAATACATAATTCTTTTTGAAAAAGTAATGAGATGGTAACAAAGAAAAAAGGAGAGTGAAAGAGTGGTTCAAAATTTTGAGGCGTATGGAGTTGAAATTACGGTAGAGAAACCAATTGCTGTATGCGTAGCGTGCTCATTTTGTGTAAACATAGATATGGCGGTGGATAAAAATGTTACTCATTTTTGTGAAATTCTTGGGAAAGAAATGACTAATCAAGAAGCTGATAATAAACCTTGTTCAGAATGTCCAATTACATATAGAAATAAAGAGTCTTTAAATGAAAAGAAGGAGAAAGGAAAAATGTTGATAATAAGTATTGTAATTTTATTTATGGGACTTGTATACATGGGGGCTATTGGAGTTGAAACTTTTTCACGCTCATTAATTTTTATTATGATTTCCATCGTTGAGCTTTTTCTTATCGTGTATGCGGACCGAAAAGATTTTGAAGAAAAAAGAAAACGTGATCATTCCATAACTCAATATGATCCGGATGAAGAAACAATAGAAGAGGATTAAAAAATGGGGGATGAAATTTGCTATTTGCATGCTTCAGAATAGGAAATTAAAAGGATAATGGAGAATAGAAATGGGAGTTTTTCAAACAAAAGTATACAAGGAATGTTATCCATTTTCGAGAGAGGTTTTGTACAATACAGAAAAACGGAAATTAATAATTCATTTACTAGAATTCCGTAATCCGGATCTTGTTTATGGCTCAAAAAAGAAAGCAATGATAACTGGAAGAAAATTAAGGAAACAGGTTTTAGTTGCTGTTGACGAAGAATTAGATAAAATAGATGAAATTTATACATATATAGAAAATAGAGAGTATGCGAAAGTTGACGGTATTTATATGAATTGGCTTCTCAAATTCTACAAATCCAGGATACGATGTTTTTTGGGAATAGGATTATATATGCCATATCAATGCTTTCAGTTATTTGAATAAAGGTGGTGATATAATTATGCATGAAATAGAAAACAAAATTTTAGAAGAATTGCTTGTTGCACCTTTGTGCATTGTTCAAGACCGGTATGGTGGATGTTATTCTGGAGCAGAATATCTGGCATTTAATATGGAACCGTATTTAGTAACAGAATTGGACGTAGATGCAGGTGATATGAGCTGTCGCGATTTTTGGGAATACGAAGCGAAAGAGTATATTATTGGAAAAGGAAATACTCCGTTAGAAGCACTATGCGATTTACAAATTAAATTAACTTCAAAGAAGTGATTGTGGCAGAAAGAACGGGTATAAAATGAAAAAGATTCCATGGCTTGTCTTATCTATCAATAACAGCAGAGTACCACTTCCATATGATGCTCCGCATGGGAGTGGTAGTTCATAAAAAAGCTTCCATCAATGCTTTTGAAAAGCTATAATTATAACGTGTTATGGTCAAGCTTATAATAAGGAGATGAATAAATATGTACGGTATATCAAGGAAAATCCATGAGAGATTCATAAATAGAAAGTCAAAGAAACACGATGAAAAATATACAGTCCCATTTCCTACGGACATTCCAAACCCAAATATCGTGGTTTTCGGTACTCATGGGAGTGGTAAATGTCGGATGCCTCTTCGCGTTAATGCTCAAATAAAAGAACTGACTACATATGATGGACTGACAGAAAGGAGATAAATATGGGAACTATTAGAAACAGATTGACGATTGTGAATGATTACAATTTTGATAGAATTACCAACACAAGACAAAATGCGGTTGAATATTTTGGAAAAATCATGCGAGATGAATTTGACTTTCCGGATTATGATGTGAACACACAGATGATAAGTCCTATTTTGCCAAGTGTAGTAAACGGCATATACACCTTTGTTATTATGGGAGACTGCTCAAAAGACGGATGGGAATTATCTAACGATTTTAAAAAGTACAGAGACGAGTGGATTCGGAAAAATAAGGGTCTAAATATATTGGTTGCAGACTTTGGAGAGGGAGATGCAGAAGCATATATAAAAGAGTATTAATGCCCGTTTACAGTCTATAAAAGACATATTGTATCCAGAATTAAGCAAACAAGCCGTTTCTTCTCGCCTGTAGAAGGAAGGTTGAACTGGATGAAGATGTGACAGTAGACAACTGGAAGGCTCGTATAGATATTGATGAATTAGAAGCTACATATCGGGTCGCAGATTTATATACCGGTTCAATCGAAGCGTGATAGTTAATGTGTAAAGAAAGAGTCTTGGAATAAGGCTCTTTTTTTTATTTCAGAAAAATTTTCAAGAAATTTCTGATTTACTTTGACGATTTTTCAAAAGGCGCAATATGTGTAATGAAGACGAAAATAAGACGATTTTGGAGGGAGAAAAAATGAAAATTTACTTTGAGGATGGAAAACTTGTCAATATTAAGCAATTACCGATTGCGCCGGATTATGTGATTGATGCTTCTGATGGAGTAACTGCCTGCATGGATATGCTGGATCGAATTTACTCGACTAATCGAGATGCAGTTGTATATACAAATTCAATTATTGCATTCAGTAACCGGTATGCATGGAATGAAGAGAAGAAAATTTCGGATGTTTATATCAGAGATGGAGAGGGTATGGAATTTACCAATATTGCGCTTCTGACAAATAGACAACTTCGGGAGGGGCATAATCTCGCGAAGTTGTATCTTGGCGGTGAGTTCCGGTAGGAAAGAAAGGGAAAAATCATGGACAAAAGTGGAGTAATTAACGGATAGACTTACGAGGAAACAAACCAGACTGCGAAAACTGCATGATTGTGGGAAAAAATATGTACAGATAGGATGTCCTACGACAGCTTATGGGATTTGTGTAGGCATACAAAAAGGAAATTGATGAATACTATGCGGTCGGAGTCCCAGAAGAGCGCCTGGAAAATGCAGAAAAGCAGAGAAAGGAAGAAAAACTTGAGCAAGAATCTAATTTGCATATGAGGGTATAGCAGATTCAAGATCGGTTGTATGTATTATTTTTGAAAGGGGTGATGCCTATTGAGAGTTAATTTTAAAGAGAGTACATAAATAGCAGTTTAAAAAATCATAAAGAATGTGAGGGAAAAAATATATGAGTGGTTTACCATTTGATCCTATTATTATTGCGGTTGTCGCGGTCGTTGTGATCCTTATCGGCATACTTGCCAGCGGGTATGTCAAAGCGCCGGCAGACAAGGCATACATCATTTCCGGACTTAAGAAAGTTCCGAAGGTGTTAATTGGCCGGGCAGGAATTAAGATTCCTTTTCTGGAAAGAAAAGACGAACTTCTGTTAAAGCAGATCGGTATTGATATTAAAACCGGAGGCTATGTTCCAACGAAAGATTTCATCGGTGTTGATATTGATGCGATTGCAAAAATCCGTCTGATTTCCATGCAGGATGTAGGCAAAGAGAAAACCTATACCAGAACAATCGTTGATGAGATTGTTGACGGCAGCAATACAAAAGATGGAGATAAAGAATATTCAACTCATACAGAAACTGTTACAATCAAGATTACAGAAGATATGGCGCGTGCGGCAATGCGGAATTTCCTTAATATGAAAGAATCCAACATTGTTGAAGCTTTACAGGATTCTTTACAGGGAAATATGAGAGAAATCGTTGGTACGCAGACATTGCGTGCTTTGTGCCAGGATCGTAAATCTTTTGGTGATGAGGTTCAGAGCAAAGCGCAGCCGGATATGAATGCCCTCGGTGTATGGATCGAGTCCTGCAATATTCAGCGTATTGAGGACGAACAGGATCTGATCAATGCTCTTGGTATGGATAACATGGCTGCTATCCAGAAGAGTGCAAGCATTGCAAAGGCAGAGGCTGACAAAGACGTTGCGATTGCACAGGCGAAGGCAGCAAGAGAAGCAAATGATGCAAAAGTCGCCGCTGATACGGAAATTGCTGAGAAGCAGAACGAGCTTGCAATCAAAAAGGCAGAATTACAGCAGCTCTCTGACACAAAGAAGGCGATTGCGGATGCTGCTTATAAGATTCAGGAACAGGAACAGCGTAAAGCGATTGAGACAGCAAAAGTTAATGCAGATATTGCAGAGCAGGAAAGAACTGTTGAACTTCGCGAGAAGGAAGCACAGGTTGCAGAACAGACACTTAATGCGACGGTAAAGAAGCAGGCGGATGCAGATAAGTACAGCAGACAGCAGGCTGCAGAAGCAAATCTGATTGAAAAATCCCGTCAGGCTGATGCAGAAAAATATCAGCAGGAGAAGGAAGCAGAAATCCAAAAGATTAAGGCAGAGGCCGATAAGGAAGCGAAGAAAAAAGAAGCAGAAGGTATTCTTGCAATCAAGAGATCAGAAGCAGAAGGTATCGCCGCTGTAGGTAAAGCAGAAGCTCAGGCAATCGAAGCAAAAGGTATTGCAGAAGCTCAAGCAATGGAGAAAAAAGCAGAAGCTTATTCAAAGTATAACAAGGCTGCTGTTGCAGAAATGACGATCAAAATGCTTCCAGAGCTTGCAGCCAAAGTTGCTGAGCCGCTTGGACAGATTGACAAAATCACAATCATCGGAGGCGGCGATGGCAGCAATGGTATCGAACAGGTTGCCGGGAATGTTCCTGTTGTTATGGCGAAGGTCTTTGAGAGTGTCAAAGAAGCTACAGGGATAGATCTGACAAGTATTGTTAATGCTGAGTCTTACGATGCGAAGGTTAACCGCAATGTTAATTTAACCGGTATCAAAGATACGGTGGCAATTTCCGGCGGATCAAAGAGTGATACTGACGCAGATAAAACCGAGAATTCCGGCATCGATTCTGATTTATCAGGAGAAAATGCAGAGGTCATCCGTTCTTTGGCAGAAAATGCTAATCAGGAATCAGCTGACAGTAATCTGGACTAACAGAATATGTAATTTAAGACATATACCGGGGTACTTGCGTATTCTGGTATATGTCTTTTTATGCTTTTATGGTGAGAGTTTTATTTTTGATCATGGCGAAACGATACCAAAGAAAGTCCGGTTTGCAGTGTACGAAAAATGCAACCACCGGTGCAGTTTTTACTTCGAAAAGATCGGACTGGATATGGCGTAAGTTTTTCAAAAAATCTTTGACGATTTTTCAAAAGGCGCAATATGTATAGTGTAAAGGTCATAAACCGAGCTGCCAGGGTTACCGGCTGGCAGAAAATCCTTTCGAAAAATGTTTACGTTCCGGGAAATCCCCGGAAAGGATAGTGGGTACGCAGCGCAAGTTATTCCGGGTTCGACTCCCGGATATCCTTTTTCAAAATTGCAGGAAAAATGTGGAGGAAAAGAGAATGGATGAACTGATCAAGAAACTTCGGATGTATGCAGACACATACAAAAAAGAACCAGCCGGACGGGAAGTTGAAGGTACCGTGGAATTGCTCGAAAATTCTGCAGATGCTTTGCAGGAAGCAGGGGAGGCTGTTCAAAAATTAAAGCAGAGATTTGTGGATGGAATAGATGTCCATTACCAGGGACATGATGCCGACGATTACATTGAGTGTCCTTTCTGCGGATACGAGGTTGCAGCGATCGACGATTACTGTGAGCTGCGCCCAAATCATTGTCCGAAATGTGGAACAAAGCTGATATACTAGATATAGGAGGCTGGCATGAAAGAATTGAGGAAGTTGTGCATGCACCCATTGTGCGATGCAGAGCCAAAAATGCATACGATTTACGAATATATCGGAAAAGCCGGGACGAAAGGTACGACAGTTTTGTGGTTCCTTGAGATCCCCAAAAAGGAGCCAAAGTGTATGGGATCAGTGAGGAAGACCATGTTTCTCCATATATGGAAGGCATGGCATTCCGGTATGCAGAATTCAAACCATACATGATTGATGAGATTTACAGCAATGGATTCGTTGTCTGCCACGAGTGTTAGGATGAGACAAAAATGCGTGTCCAATTAACAAGAAGGAATATGCGGTAAGTAATGGAGATATTGTGGATATAAATGCAGAATACCACAAAAGGGCATCAAATCTTGGCATGGAGAAGCAGAGGACTTACCTTCAGTATGAGATCTCCAAGCCAGATGTCATCAGAAAAGATCTTGAGACCGCAAAAAAGAGGCTGGAAAATGCAAAAGAAAGAAATTTTAAAACGTTGGATGAGTGGGAAGAAAAAATTGAAGCTTATACGAAAGTGTTGGAAGACAGCAAAGTATCTTCCTTGTTTTACAATGATATTTCTAACGCCATTTCGGACGGAACAGCACAGTGCCGTATCTGTACCTTCGTTTGGCGGGGTAAATGGAAATATACGGAAAATATTTCCCTTGGAGTGTGCGTCGTGATCAAGCACATGGGGTACACCTACATTTTTGGCACAAGTCCAGACAGCCAGTATTCTCCATGTTTTGCAGTATGGGAAAGCGAAGGAGAACCAGAGCTGGAAGAAGAAAACTACCTTATAGTCAAGTAAGAAAGAAGCCGGGGAATCCCGACTTTTCTGCTGCATTGTGTGTATATTTTAACGCCGCCTGCGGGATTCGAACCCGCGGATAAAGAGTTCAAAGCTCCCTGCGTTAACCTTTTCGCCAAGGCGGAGCACACCCGGAAGGACTCGAACCCTCGTTACCGGTTTTGGAGACCAGTTTCTGTCCATCAGACAGGTGCATAACAGGCGATAATGGAATCGAACCATTGTTTTCTGAGTCAGAATCAGATGTCTTACCATTGAACGAATCGCCCAGTATCCCCAAAGGGACTCGAACCCTTAACCGACAGATTAGAAATCTGTTGCTCTTTCCAATTGAGCTATGGGGGTATATAGCGCAGACACCGGGGATCGAACCCGGACAGCGGGTGTGCCGCATGCCACATTAGCAGTGTGGAGGGGTACCATTTACCTTTATATGTCTGCATAAGAGGCATCGGAGGGGATCGAACCCTCGCCTTCCGGGTTGCAGCCGGACGCCTTCGCCGTTTGGCTACGATGCCATATAATTCTTCCCGATAAGAGAAGATGAGCGCTGTGGCAGGGAGTCGAACCCTGATATCCTTTCGGAATGACGGTTTTCAGGACCGTTGCTTTACCAGTTGAGCCACCACAGCAAAAATAAAAGCATACACCTCTCAATCGAAAGATGTATGCTTTGTAATTCCAGGTATTTCCAATATTCTCCCGGAAATTTTCCTACAATGACCACATTTCTTTCAATTTGAGACAATATTTATTTGCACGACAACTACGCCAGATACATGACTGCGACTGACTCATACTTGCCTGTGAATATTGTCTCATTACTGCTGTAATCATTGATTTTCCCTTCCTTTCCTTGGTTTTCTTGAATATTTAGTGTGTCTGGTGGGACTTGAACCCGACGACCCCACGATTAAAAGTCGCGTGCTCTGCCAACTGAGCTACAGACACATAAGCGGATCAGGAGGGAATCGAACCCTCATCTTCCGGTAGACAGCCGGATGTACTAGCCGCTATACTACAGATCCATAAAGCTCCCGTCCGGCTTCGAACCGGAAACCTTCTGATTACAAGTCAGATGCACTACCAGTTGTGCTACAGGAGCAGGAACACTTCCGACGGGTGCTGCCCCGCTATCTCCGCCGTGACAGGGCGGTGACTCTGTTGTTTGTCCTCGGAAGTAAATAAGTGCGCCGGGGAGGACTCGAACCTCCGGTGTTTCTTTGTGGCTGATTTACAGTCAGCTGCTGTCGCCTCTGAGCCACCGACGCATAAGCTGGTCCGGAGGGTCTCGAACCCTCAACGCCCCGGTTAACAGCCGGGTGCTCTACCATTGAGCTACGGATCAGAGCATGTGACGGGTCTCGAACCCGCCCGTCCTGCTTGGAAGGCAGGTGTGCCGCCAACAACACTTCACATGCATGCGGATAAAAGAAGTGCCTGTTTTCTCTTATCCATTCAGTTTTTTACCGCATCGCTGCGGAGTGGACAGGAGTGGTAACGATCCACCCTGTAAGGATTTTCAGTCCTTCGCTAATCCATCTCAGCTACCTGTCCATGGCTTTTTCTGCAATAAAAAAGCCGCATCAAGAAATTTCCTCTTCTCTCTGCGGTCATCTGCGTTTTGCAATATTTCGGTTTTAAGTGCCTGGTTTAAAATCGAAATCGACCGCGGGAAGGTGTATCATAATAGTTCTGTCCCCATGTTTTCCCGGATTTTGAGCATGAGAAACTAAACATATTGCTGAAATCGCCGTATGTTCTACAATCATTATTAAAATTTTTACTACTCATCATCTTTAACATGGTTTTCTTTTCCTTTCATTTTAATTAATGCTGGATAAACAAAAAGCCCGTCACTTAACTCAAAGCTACACATCCAAATAGCTCTGAGTTAAAAGACAGGCACTTCTTTTATCTCATGCACCTATCATATCATACTGATCGTGAAGTGTCAACAGGAAATTTAAAAAAGGTTATTTTTGGTTATTTTGGTTATTTTTCAAAATAAAACAAAATAAAACAAAATAAAACAAATAAAAATCTCCGCCAAAATAGACGGAGATTTGAAAATTAACAGGTTAATTCGTAGTCGTACAGATCGAGCGGCGTTTTGTTTCCGCTGGACCACTCAAACTCTTCGTTGTCCCAAATGCTGCGGGCGTTGTTCAGATTGATCTCATCCGCCAGTACCTTTTCTTCGATATTAATGAACCGTTCCAAAGATTCTTTGAAGCGGTTGATGACTTCCTCGGGATTCTTTGAATGCCAGCTGTATTCGTCGAAAAACCTTCCACTGGCGGTAATTGTTAATTCCTCGCCGTTATCCGACAATCCAGATAATTCAAGTGTAACCATTCCCTCGGAAATATCGCTATAATATTCGCCTGGTTTGTTGGTATCGTTGATTTTGTTCCCTAGTTCTTCCGCTTTTTCCATCATGCCCCAAATTTCCCCTGGAAGCGTAAGGTAGTCTTCTGGATAGTGTTCCACGGTTGGGTTGATTTCCTCTTGCAGGAGATCTTCAACAAAATTGTCTCCTTTAAAAATAGCAAAAGAGTCGACACCTCTTGCGGAAACCTCAACTTTCCCGCATTTGCATGGGAATATTTTAAAAAGTCTTCTATCTCGAGTGTCATAAGCTACTGAAAAAATGCCGCATTCTTTGCATTTAAAATTTCTTTGTGTTTTCATGATTTTTCTCCCTTCATCAATGGTTTTATTTACACTTTTAATATGAAATATTAAAAATATTTCAAAAAATTTCCCGGAAATTTTTGACGAAATTTCAAAAGGCGCAATATATGTAATGAAAGGAGGAGGAAATACAAATTGGAATGTTTGACATGCAAGAAACACTGGTCGCAGGGAGGCCGCTATTCAGAGAACGTGAGAAACTGCCTGCATTATGAGGAAGAACCAAGAGGAAAAATGGTCCGCACAGAACTGTCTTTTCGTATGGATGCAGAGGCGGAAACTCCGGTGGTCAGATTTGGAGAGAAAATACTGGTTTCCGATGGTTCAAAAGCGGTCGAGATGACTGTGGTCAAGATCAACTGGGTTAATCTTCGGGATATGCTCTGCAATGTATCCGCGGATTATCATGAGAATGAGATGCCGCGATTTGAGAAAGAAAAGAAGTTCAAAGCATTACATGGAAAATAGTTGCATTCCAGTGGAATGCATGGGGTGAAAGAAATAGGCAAATCGCATGACAATTTCTGAAATTAAATTGTTGCGCTCCCGTGGAGGGGGGCGTATGGATTGAAATGTGGAATCCTGTGATTGGCACATACTTGGGTGTAGTGCAGAAAAAGTGACTCATTACAGATCACTTTCGATGAAAATTTGCTTTGCGATTTTTCCGATCACCCAATTTGGAATGTCGCTGCGGCATCCAGAATGGATTTCTCCGTTTTCAACAAAAAAAGAATGCGGATTCTTCCGTTTTCATGCGGTCTAAAGCTTGCGCAGAAAAATATAAGGAATGGTGGAAGTCGCATCTTTGTGCCTCCTCATATGTATGGACTTCCTCTATTTTCCCATCGATCAGGCTGACACAGCCGGACCAGAACTCTTTTCCTTCGAATATTGCTGCCATGTTTTGCTCCTTTCAAAATACTTTCGTTTACACTTTCAATATGAAATGAAAATATTTCAAAACATTTCCAAAAACTTTTGACGATTTTTTAAATGGCGCAATATGTATCATGTAAAGGTCATAAACCGAGCTGCCAGGGTTATCGGCTGGCAGAAATCTTTTCGATATTTGTTTACACTCCGGGGAAACCCGGAAGGGGTAGTGAGGACGCAGCGTGTGCTGTTTCCGGGTTCGATTCCCGGGTATCCCTTTTGACTGCCACATACGGTCTTCTCAAAATTCAGCCGTCTGCGGCCTGTGGAACTTTCCACTGGACCAAAATAACGATAACCGCCAGAATAACAGCAGCGTGCGTTGGCGTGAGAACTATCGGCGCACAGGGATTACTCCTTTCATATTTATCTATCAAACCTTTCCGTACATCGTATGGAAAGGTTATGGGACAGCAGGTGCATAGACATGAACTATTCCGGGATCGTTTCCCGGATGTTCCATTTTTAAAACATTAAAACAAATCATAGGAGGGAATTGATGATGGAGAAAGAAGTAGTATATGTTGCAGAACTGGATTCCGATGTTGATGATGTCGTTGCGGCACATTACTTATTTAACGAGGGTGTGTTAAAGTGTGTAGTATGCGATCCATATCCAAGAACACCGGAGGGGTTGGCACGAAAGGGAAAGCTGGAAGCGCTTGGCATCGATGTGGTTAAGAAAATGCCACCGGTTGCAAAATATGTGTTTGTTGGCGGCGCTCTTACGGCTGTTGCTGGCTATATCCGGATGCACCATGTCGACTGGCTGGTAATGAACGGAGGCTTTGTTGGAGCAAATATTGCGACCTTTGAACTGGATAAGTTCAAGGGGAAGAACACTGTCCGTACCTTCAATTTCAACTGCGATGTTGTGGCTGCAGATACGGTTTTGAAAACTGATGAGAAGCATATTTCTCATATTGTTCTTGTCGGAAAAAACGTCTGCCATGACGTCCGAAATACGAAAAATGGTCTCTGGAGTGGCGAGAAATACAAGAAATTGTTCGATGAGTACCGGGTTAAGGATGAGAAGCGTCAACACGACTTGCTTGCCTGCCATGAGGGGCTTGCATTTCTGCGGGGAACCAATGCGATCTGTGAGTATGAGATGGTAAGACCATACAACACAGGCTTGAATGGCAAGCTGACGCAGTGGGGTAGCACAAAAACCATGGAAACACCATATCGCGAAGTGCTTGCTGCTGTTGGCTACCAGAATTAAAAGCTGCATCATGTGCGGGGGTGTATGGATTGAAATGTCGGAGTATGGTGTAAGAATCATATATATTCCTACGTTGTGCTCCTCCCGGTTGGTGCATGGGTTGAAATATAGTTCTAAAAATGGTTGGAAGACCTGTTTTTTGGTTACACCCATTGTCAGCTGTAAACCACAGTTAAGGCTTTCGGATGCGGTTAAAGTTTAAAAAGGCAACACCGCCAGATGGCTGTTCCTTTCGCGCCCTGAGATCAAGAAATCATTATGGGGCGGGCACTTACCAAATGAACTTGAAAGAAAGATCTACGTGGAATCCATGATCCACAGGACAAAGGATAATCCCATTGTCCTTTATGACTTTGATGACAGGTTTTACCAGTGCATGTACATGCTCCACTATGCGTGAAGATGGCACAGTCGCTGAAAGACGGTTCTTAAAACTCCCGGCAGAATACGACTCTCTGCAACATAAGATCGATCATATCAAACGTGCACGGCACCATGGTTCCAGACGTGTTTCAAACCTCTGGGCATATGCAGACGACGTCAATAAAGACATTGTTGTAAAAACAGCCCAGTTTGTTACGGATACTGCCGTGCTGCATGTTAACAGCATGCAGTTGCGGTGTTATCACTGTGTCCTCAGTCAGCGAGTCCATACGGGAAAACAGGTATGGAAGCACGCGAATTTAGTCATGTGAGACTTCACGGCCGGCCGCCGAAAGGACGTACACTACAAAAGCCTTTTGCACCTGACTTTTCTGTGGTATACTGAAAATATAAAAGATATTTCAAGGAGAAGGCAGAGAAAATGAGAAAAAGTGTGAAAGATTTTGGAAATTTTGTAAGAAAAGACAATTACCCGGAGCTTCCAGAAGAATTGAAAGAATTTAACTATTTTTTGAGTGATGGCGAGACGGGACATGTGATCATGGCTGTGCCTGAGCACACTTTGAATAAAGCAGAAGAAAATGGGGATGAACTGGATGATTACGAATGTCCAGTTCCAGTGGCATATGTTCTTAAGAATGGCTATCGGCTGTATAAGAACCATGTAATATGCCAGGTTCCGTACGATGAGAAACTGGGGATGCGTATTCCGGAAGAATATTACGAACCGTCGATTATTTCTACAGATGCCGGGGAAGCAGAGAATCCGGTGTCCGGAGAGTTCCCTTATGAGAAAAGGAAATGCTATCCAGAATTTGCAAACCATGCAGAAGCTGTAGTTGCGGATATCGTTAAGGATTACGTGCAGATCCGCGTATTTTTTAAAAATCCTACAGAAAACGAGATTGCACAGTTTTCTCCGGATGCCAGACTGAAAATTCGTTTTACGGAGATGGATGGAACCTGTCTGTTTACCGTTAAAGCTGGTGATTTGTCATGGATGGATGCACCATACCATGCAAAACTTGCAAAAGATTTGTCTGGATTCGACTTTACAGGTGAAAGTGAGATTCCGTTATATCTCCTCCTGATCGACTCATCGAATGGTGAGGTCAAAGCGGTTCGAAATGTCCAGTTGTCAGAAGAGTTTTCCAGCAAATTGAGAAATCTGGTGGATCGTCAGGTCAACTCTGATTTTGATAAAAAGAAATATGCGGATATATTGTCCAACATTTATCTCCTTTTTTCATCGGATGAGCTGGCGGATGCCAGCACCATTAAGTGTCAGTGGTAGGTAAGAAGATATACTTTACTGTTGCGCCCCATTGGGTGCATGGGTTGAAATCTTTATGACCTTCTGAAAAGTGAGGGCATCTTAGTTGCACCCCCGCAAGGGATGTATGGGTTGAAATTCAATAGAAACAGATGCATTCGAAGGCGTTACAAGTTGCACCCCGCGAGGGGTGTATGGGTTGAAATTGCAGAAAGCTCAGGATTGGAAGGTTGCATCCTATGGGATGCATGGATTGAAACGAACATATTTGTTATTATTTATTATTGAGATCAGAAAGGTCTGCAGTCAGTTAATCTGGCTGCAGATTTTTTTTTGCAATTTTTTAAAAATTTTCCAAAATCTTTTGACGATTTTTTAAAAGGCGCAATATACATATTGAAGGGATAAACAGGGGCTTACCGTTTGTTTCTTCAATAAGAGTTTTTCTCTTATATGCCTCCTTAAGTTTCCTGCGCTGCATTTACAGCATTTTGGCAGCGCAGGGGGAATCCACAGGACTGCATTTGACGTTGTGTGGCGGCCTGCTCATCCGGTTCAACCCCGGAGGATTCCCATACCGCTTATTTTTGCGGAGACAAAAATTTTAAAAAATATTCAAAAATTCTTTGACGATTTTTTTAAAGGCGCAATATGTGTATTGAAGGAATAAACAGGGGCTTGCCGCTGTTGATTACCAGAGTTAAAAGTTGTGCCCCTATGGGGTGCATGGGTAATAAGAGAAAGGAATGGAAAAAGAAAAAATGGGAGTGAAACTAAAAGTCTGGGGAGATTACGCATTGTTCACCAGACCAGAACTGAAAACTGAACGGTATACATACGATGTGATGACACCGTCGGCGGCTAGAGGAATTCTGGAATCTATCTACTGGCATCCGGGACTTCGGTGGTATGTAGACAAGATTCATGTATTAAATCCGATTGCCACTACGAGCGTGAGAAGAAATGAACTTCTCAGTAAGATACCAAAGTCAAATATGCTGCAGGCATACAACGGCGGGGATGTGAAACTGTATAACTCGTCAAGAGACGATATTATCCAGAGGGCATCTGTTATTCTCCGGGATGTCTGCTATGTGATTGAGGCGCATTTTGAAATGACAGGGAAAGCGAGCCCAACAGACAGCCCGGCAAAGTTTATAAGTATCTTTAACAACAGGGCAAGAAAAGGGGCATGTTATTCGATGCCGTATTTTGGTGTAAGGGAATTCCCGGCACACTTTGAACTCTGCGAAGGAGATGAAAAGATCCCATCCTACTATGAAGGACTTTCGGATAAGGATCTCGGGCTGATGCTTTATGATCTGGATTACTCCTGCGGTAGAGATATCCAGCCAATGTATTATCATGCGATTATGAAAAACGGCGTTATTGACGTTGGGAACAGTGAGGTGCTTCGATGATCTTTCAGTCACTTGTGAAATTATATGAAACACTTGCGGATCAGGGAAAAGTGTCCCGTCCTGGCTGGTGTAATGCAAAGGTATCCTATGCGGTGGTTTTAAACCATGATGGGACGATTAAAGATATTGTTTCCGTGAAACAGAAAGTGAAGAGAGGAAAGAAGACTGTTGAAATTCCAATAATTATGCAGGTTCCAGAGATGGTCACCCGCGCTAACAACATTGCCTCCAGCTTTCTCTGCGAAAATGCAAAGTATCTCTTTGGAATTGACGAAAAGATGAGTTTGCGTACACTGGAATGTTTTAAGGCGGCAAAGAAAAAACATCTTGATATTCTTGATGTTGTGGATTCACCTGTAGCACAGACGGTATGTAACTTTTTCCGTTCATGGGATCCGGAACAGGCGTTGGATCAACCGGCTGTTGCAAAACTTGCAGAAGAGTTTTATAAAGGCGGAAACCTCGTTTTTGAAGTAGATGGGGAATATGTGCATGATGATGAAGAAGTCCGCAGGGCATGGATGGATTACAGCAGTGTACCATATGAAATGGTAACTGGAAGATGCCTTATTACTGGAGAGGAAGCGGAGATTGCCCGCACGCACGGGAAAATCAAAGGAGTTCCGGGAGCACAGTCATCTGGCGCGTCGCTTGTATCATTTAACGGAGCATCCCTTGAGTCTTATGAAAAAACACAGAGCTACAACGCGCCGATTAGCACCTATGCGGCGTATGCATATGTGACCGCGCTGAATTACTTGCTTTCTACGGACGGGTATCACAGCAAGGTAGGAGATTCCATGGTGGTTTTCTGGACAGATTCCGGGGATGTGGATGATGTGAGCAGACTGCGGAAGATGATGGGAAATATCAATGAAAAGGATCACACCCTTACAGATACGGATGAAAAACTGTACGTCCTCTGCCTTGCACCAAATGCCGGGCGAATTGCAGTCCGGTTCTTCTATGAGGATGCGATCGGGGCAATCTGGGAAAACCTGTCCGAACATGCCAGCCGGATGAAGATTGTAAAACCAGTATTTGAGGATCAAGAATTTATCAATATCTGGCAGATGCTCATGGAGACAGTCAACCAGAATCTTACAGATAAAACACCTGTCCCGCATATGTCAGCAATGACGTTACAGTCAGTCATTTCGGATACACCGTATCCGCAGAGTCTGTATGCAGGTGTGTTATCTCGTATCCGCGCGGAGCACAAAGGTGTTACTTACAGAAAAGCATCGATTATTAAAGCTTTTTTAATAAAGAACTACAAATGGGAGGAAGGAAAAAATATGGAAGCATTAAATGAAGGCTGTAAGGATCGGGCATATATCCTTGGAAGACTGTTTGCGGTTATGGAAAAGGCACAGAAAGAAGCAGTTGGCAATATCAACCAGACAATTTGTGATAAGTTTTACAATTCCGCGTGCACAACACCAAGATCGATCTTTCCAGTACTGATCAGGCTATCTAACAGTCATTTAAGTAAGTTGAAACGGACAAAACCGGGGAGAGGATATTATTTTACAGCTAAAATGCAGGATTTAATGGATAAAATTCCGGTAACAGATGATGATCCGGGATTTCCGCGGCGTTTCTCATATGAGGATCAGGGTAAGTTTGCACTTGGTTATTATCATCAGATGCGGGCGGAATATACAAGCAGTAAGTTAAAAGATAATGATTCAGAAGGTGATCAGACAAATGCAGAGAATATGGAGGAAAACTAAGATGAGCACACCAATTAAGAACAGATATGATTTCGTAGTATTATTCGACGTAGAGAATGGAAATCCGAACGGTGATCCGGATGCCGGAAATATGCCGAGAGTTGATCCAGAGACTGGCATCGGGCTTGTGACAGATGCCTGCATAAAGCGCAAGATCCGTAACTATGTGGAAACTGTAAAAGAAGATGCAGCCGGGTTCAAGATCTATATTAAAGAGGGGGTCCCGCTGAACCGGAGTGACCTTAAGGCAGTCGAAAGTCTTGGTATTGACGTCGGTGACGACAAAAATGCACTTGAAGATGTAAAGAAGCTGAAAAAGACAGATGAAGATGTGGATCTTAAGCTCCGTGACTATATGTGTAGTAATTTCTATGATATCCGTACATTTGGTGCTGTCTTGACTACCTTTACAAAGGCGGCATTAAACTGTGGGCAGGTACGTGGCCCGGTACAGATTGGTTTTGCAAAAAGTATTGATCCTGTTTTCAGCCAGGATATTACTGTAACCAGAGTTGCAATCACAACGGAAAAGGATGCGGAAAAGAAAAATACAGAAATGGGAAGAAAGAGTATTATTCCTTATGGACTTTACCGTGTGGAGGGATATATTTCTGCTAATCTTGCCCGTAAGACCACCGGCTTTTCTGAAGACGATCTGGAACTGCTTTGGGAAGCAATCATTAACATGTTTGAGAATGACCATTCCGCAGCACGCGGGAAGATGGCAGTGCGTGAGCTCATCGTATTCAAGCATAACAGCGAGCTTGGCAATTGTCCATCGTACAAACTGTTTGAAACTGTTGATGTTAAGAAGAATGATGGTGTTGAGTTTCCTCGTAAATATTCCGATTATGCAGTGACTATTCATGAGGATGCGATTCCGGATGGCGTGACAATGACTCGCAAAATCTAAAAAGATTTCCAGAGATTACAAGGCAACCCGCGTTTTGCGGGCTGCATCTGCTTGGGTTATGCCGAAATGTAGAATTCCGGTGCGAACTGAAAGCTTACATAGCTTCTCTAGGAGACTCGCACCGGAAATGGAGGTATTAGTGTACAAATAGAACACAAAACCCAACTGTATAAGGCCGTTTGAGAACAATTAATTAGAGGAATTGTTTATATTTTGGCGATCGGGAGAGTTGTTTCTGTTCACTTTTACAGCTACGCCCCATGGAGGGCGTATGGATTGAAAATTGTATAGCCATCCCTGACAGCTTCCTCATTAGACGCTACGCCCCATGGAGGGCGTATGGATTGAAAATCTATACTCTATTATGTGATGTACTAATGTCGCTGCTACGCCCCATGGAGGGCGTATGGATTGAAAATGATTGTTATTGGTTTTTATTCATGGAGAGGAAAGCTACGCCCCATGGAGGGGCGTATGGATTGAAAAGTAAGGTTTCGTCTCGAAGCCTTTATTCTGTTTTGCTGCGCCCCATGGAGGGGCGTATGGATTGAAATACCAAAATCTTTTGACATTCTTATAAATGGTAACAGCTACGTCTTATGGGGTACGTATGGATTGAAATCATAATAATTGTAGAGATCTCAATACAAAATAAAGCTGCGTCTCATGGAATACGTATGGATTGAAATGAAAAGGCGAGTTTGCGAAAGCAGATATTGGAATGTTGCGTCTCGTGGAGTACGTATGGATTGAAATTCCAACTTTAACTACATAACTATCCTGATAAACTTGCTGCACCCCATGGATAGTGTATGGATTGAAATTTAAAAAATCATGGATAACATCTGCGATAAGACGTTGCACCTCGCTAGGGGTGTATGGGTTGAAATTTCCATAATCGGTAGCCAATTATTATCATTAGGTGTTGCACCCCATAGAGGGTGTATGGATTGAAATTATATAAAAATGATGAATATGTAAAAAAAATAAAAGAGTTACGCTCCATGGAGTGCGTATGGCTTGAAACCTCTTATTTTTTAAAAGATATCACGATTACACCCAAAGTGGGCTTACGTAAATTTAAAGGAGAAAAGTACATGTCAAAAACAAAAGGAATATCAAAAAAGAAAGATGTATTAAAGGTATTTTGGAATGAGTGTGCAGTATTTAAGGTAGTTGTTTGTATTCTTGCGTATGTGATACTCGGCTTTATCAATATACCAATTAACAGGTGGCTTACATTTCATGTACCTAAATGGTCAGATGGGAAACTACATGATATAACAGGATCATTTTTTGTTCTTCCCATCCTTGAAGTATTAGCGGTCACTTTAATTTATCTTATCGCTAATGGATGCTTTTATTTCATCAGCAAGATGATCGCGTACAGGAATTACTGTTACATTCCGCTTACGGAAGATGAAATTAAAGGAAAGAAATTTAAGAATGCAAATGAGTATTTTTCCTATGTCCTCAATGTCCTTTCCTATGGTTTTAAGAATGAAAAAGAAAATCTCCAGGTTAGTGATGATGATCTTCGAGAAATGCTTATAACTTGTCTGATTGTATTCCCTGATAATGGGACAATATTTCAGATAAAACCAGAAACTGCGTGGAATGTTTCAGACGACATCCTTTTCTCCGAAGCCGTTGAATTGAATTGCGGAAAAGCAGAAATAATTGATAAGCATGTTGTATTGTCTGGTGATAATAGAAACGGCAAAAGAGAAGAATATACAGTGTGAAAGTTGATAGGTCCTCATTCGAATTTTTTATCAAATTATGGAGGAATGGCAATGGAAACAATAAGAGATTACGAAGCAATGGTATACGTACTTGAACATAACCGGAAAAGTGCCGGAACAGGTGAAAATATCAGTTGGAAGAAAATATCATATGAAAAGTTAAGTAAAGAGATGAAAAGCTATACCGGACGGATTAAGCGTATGCTTGGAGAACTTATATTAAACGGACGGATAGAGATTAAAACAGAACGTCCTTTTGTTTACCGTGTTCTTATTAAATCCGTGTTTACAGAAGAAGAATTTAAGGAATACCAGGATACCCGTCTTCTTGGAAAATTCCATGACTCATTATCAAAATTAACTGATACTGTGGAAACTGCTTCCGAAACAGTACAAGCTGTTTGGCGTCCAAGTGAAGCTATGCAGAAACGCCAGACGGGTGCGGGGAATACGTTTGTGTATAGCAAAGGGAATTCTTTAAGCGTGCATGAGAGTTTTGAACGGTCAAAACAGAACCGGGAATACCGGCCGGCAGGAGAAAAGGCAGGAAAGAGAAAAGCTGTAACGATATGGTAATTAAAAAGTAGGAAGGAAGTGAAGCGGAATGTATGGTCTTATTATTAAGAAAAAATGGTTGGATTTAATCATGAGCGGGCAGAAGACTCTGGAGATCCGCGGAAGCAGGACTTCCCATGCAGGAGAAGAGATTGCGCTTCTCGAAAGCGGATCACAGAAGATCCGTGGTTTTTGTACGATTAAAGAAGTAACGGCCTTGGATAAAGGAAAATGGGAAGCACACAGGGATCGCCATTGCGTGGATGTGCCGTGGGAAAATCTTATTAAACGATATAAGACGCCATATGCGTGGCACTTATCTTCAATCACACCAACGGAGGAACTTACATATGAGCATCCAAAGGGTGCCGTGATCTGGGTTAACCTGGATCATGTTCCTGTATTTAAAAAAATGAACAATAAAGGAAGAAATTGTCATGAACAAATCAAGGGAACCAGCTTGCACAAATATTTCATCTCGGGAGGGTTCTATGGAAAATATCATAACTTATAAAACGACAAACTTATTTTCAACACCAGATCTGGTTTCTCTTTTCACATCTGTTGGATGGGTTAATGAAAGTGCAGAATATCCTAATCGATTGGAAAATGCAATGTATCATTCAGATATTGTTTTTAGCGCATGGGACGGAGATAAGCTTGTTGGTTTATTAAGTACCATAAGTGATACAATGCATGTTTATATAACATATCTTCTAGTCGATCCATCTTATCAAAATAGAAAGATAGGTACTAAATTGTTAAATATGTTTGAAAAACATTATGTTAATTACAAAAAAGAACTTAAAACGGAGAAAGCATCAGATTATTATAAACGCTTTGGGTGGCATTCGGATTCTGTGGGGATGGTTAAGAATGATCTTCCCCCTTTATGATTATTGATTCTTAACAAATGCACCAATTGCGAAGTAGAAGGAGACGCAAATGTCATATATGAGTGAGTGGATTTATTCCGAAGAAGATGCATATTTTATTATTTTAGCAGTTGCTGATATTGTAACAGGGATTTCAACACTTGGAGGTTTTAACCATGAATAACGTTGTATTGATAATTATAGCTATTGCCACAACATTTGTAATTGATAAAGTATTTGATGATGTTCTAAGTCCTGCTGCAAAGTTTATTGTGACATTGTTGACGATATTGTTTTTCGTTTTTATTTATGTTTTTGGACAGTATGCAGCGGGTTCTGCCACTGCTGAACTACACAAATTTGTAGAACAACTTGATACGGAACAGCAGAATCAGGTAGTTGAGACAGAAAAACAAGCTAATCCAAAAAAGCAAACAAGAAAAGAGCAGGAAGAGAAATTACATAAACTTGCCGCATCTGGTAAAGCGAAGATTGTAATAGATGGTGAACCGACAAGTGATGAGTTTGATATTGATGGCATTAAATTAAAAGATTATGATATCAAATTTAAGAATGGAAAAGTCTATTTGATATCAAAATAGGAAGCTATTACTATGTATTTCATTACTCTTATCTAAGTTTTGTTAGAATTAAAGAGGTTTGTCATGCCTATTGTTTTGAGCGTCATTATAGTATTTATGGGTAATTCAGAATGGGTATCCTGCAAGAATTGTAATAGAAAAATCTGAGGCTATTAATTCATTATTCTTTCCTAAAAATACAGAAGTCAAAGATTAGATTATTCTTGCAAAAATGCATTTAAGGAGGAACAAATTTTAATGAATACGTTGGAAAATTTAGAAATGGTATTGTTTGACTTTGATGATACGCTGTGCATACATAATCATCGCTCGGATGCTTATGAGGAAATGATGGAATATTTGTCATATATTCATTCAGGTGAAACATTTCCAAAATCATGGAATAAATCAAAACCGAATTTGCAGTTAAAGAAATTCATGGATTATCTTGCTTATAAGAATATCCCTATGGGTTTAATCAGCGGAGTGCGTGATTGTAAGACTGCGGAAAGAAAGATCAAATGGGTTAAAGAAAATTACGGTTATTTACTGGAAAATTACTGTGTATCCAGTCAGGAACAGAAGATCATTGAACTTAAGGTCCTTGCAAAGGTTAACAGGCTTCATGAAAACCAGATTGCTATTATCGACGATTTGTATCCCAATCTTGAAAAAGCAGAAAGTGAGGGATTCGTTGCTCTTTCACCAATGCAGATTGTCAATATGTTCAATGAAGTATCTGAGTAGAAGTCTGCTGCAAGGATTATTCCATGCAAGATATGTTGAGAGATAATTTGTTGAATTAGAGGTGATTATATTGGATTTATTTGGAAGAGATTTATGAACCCAAGCAGATGAAGATTTTTTAGGTAGAAAGTGTTATTTGTTGCAGAGTACGGTTGGAAGGGGATTTTAATGAATAAGTTGGAAAATTTAAAAATGGTATTGTTTGACTTTGATGATACATTGGCTGTACATAGTCAAGGACATCGCATAAGCGATCATCTGATGAAATATATGATTAACGTGCATTCTGGAAGTAAAGAATTATGGAATACCTCGAAACCGAATTTACAATTAAAAAAATTCATGGATTATCTTGCCTATAAGAATATCCCTATGGGATTGATTAGTGGAGTACATGATTGTAAAGCCGCGGAAAGAAAAATCGAATGGGTCAAAGAAAACTATGGGTATTCATTAGAGAATTATTGTGTATCCAGTCAAGAACAGAAGATGATTGAATTATCAACCATTGCAGAGGTTAATGGATTTCATGAAAGCCAGATTGCTCTTGTTGATGACTACTATGAAAATCTCGGAAATGCTGAAAAAATGGGATTTACAACATTTTCTCCTATGGAAATTGTTAATTTGGTTAATTGCTTTCAAAAATCCTGGGGGGGGAAGATAAATTTACGAAATAAATACATATTCTGGGATATAGACGGCACTTTAGCGGCATACCGGTTTAACGGGCATGTTTCAGATCCGGAAGGTACCGATAATGGTATGAGTTTAAAAGAAATCGAGGATGGGGTTTTATCGGAAGACAAATCAAAAGCAGATACCATTTTGCAATACTGTAAGGATCATGATATTAGCTTGCAAGATGTGGTATTTGTTGATGACACGATTCCATTTCTCCGCGAAGCAGAGCGAAAAGGGATTAAATCATTTCATATCAGCAGTTTTTTGGATTGGGATTTCGAAAGGAGGTAACATAATGGATTTATGTATTGACTACAACTTGTTGTTTGCAGAATTAAAGAAACATGGTTTCTGCCTTGGTTTTTCAACAATTGAGAATGTTGCGCTTTCAAAGGATCAGGTGGATTACTGGCATCGTGGCAATTTCATTTGTTGTGTAAAATCAAAGGGATTAATTGCAACTTATGTATGCTTTATTACTGGTGATGAATTGAAAGATGAATTCTCTACTTATAAGAGTGTTCATGAGTATTTGAATTTCACAGATACTATAGAAGCTCAGCGGAGACCATCAATCATTAAAGCATTTGAAAACGTTTTATTTGCCAGTTATTCTGATGCAGTTGCTAAATATAATCAGATGCTTGCTGTTTTTCCAAAATTTACACCAGCATTTAAAGAATTGTTTGCAGAAGAAATGGATGCTCTTGCAGTATCTAATACGTCAATTCAGGTTAAACCTGATTTGTCTAAAATTTATATAAATAAAGAGCATGAATATTGTTACATCTCAGCTGTTACACCGGATAGTGTTTGTGTTAACCGGCTCACCGCTGTATCTTTTGAAAAAGAGCTGGATTATCGTGAATTGCAGCAATACACTGCCGTTCCAGAAGTTTTTGACGAATTACGTTCACTTCTGTTAACAGTATTACACGGTCTTTCTTCTGTTATCAAGATAAATAATCTGCCTGAAGATAACAGTGTTTCTTTGAAATATTATAATGAAACCGATGAATTCCGTGATACAAGATATACTGCAGTTGGTCAAAATTTCGAATTGATACTTATCAATATGCTTGGTGCTTCCTGTTATTTGAGTGATAAGTCTCGTACACATGATTCAGATAATAAGTGTCACGCATACGATATTGCTGATGTTTTTTCAGCAAATGCTAAAGCCAAACGTATTCATGATTTTCTTGTAAAACTCATGAAAGAGTTTGCGCCTATTTTAGCAGGTGACCTGGCATTGCGGAAGCAGCTTTTCGATTATTTGTATACACTTGAGGATGGTGATAATTCCGTTAATGCGCAGCAACCAGGGTTGCCAGATAATACGGATTCTTTGCCTCATAAATAGGAAGAAAAAGGAGGAAAATAATTGCGATATGTATACTAAAATATATGCTATTTTTACGACAGTGGTTAAATATTTTATTCTGGCGTGTGGTATATCCTTATTACTATTTTTCTTTTATGATAATGAATTAGAACCAACAAAAGACAATATTAAATGTGTAGTTAGCATAATATATATGAATTTATTAACTGCAGTAGTAATTACATATTTATTTAAAAAATTAATTGGTAGTATTAAGGAAGACGTTGTAAATGCAAAGCCGTATGGAAAAGCGCAAATAGGAAATAAAGAAAAAACGTATGAGAATATAAGAGAAATGATTACTGTTCACGAAGCAGGTCATGCAGTAATGTCTTATTTAAAAAATGCAGATACAATTATTGTGAATGCTTCTCTTTGCGAACCCAATGTAGTATCGGGATATGATAGCGTAGTAAATGCAGAAGTTGTGAAAAGCATGATACTTATTAAATACGCAGGAGCAATAGCAGAAGAATTAATATTTGGACATTATAGTGCAGGTTCTTTTTTCGGATCTAATTCAGATAATTCAGATTTTAAACGTGCGACGGAATTAATTAAGGGCTACATTACTATGATTAATCCAGAACGGAGCAAAACACTATTAGATGACGAACTGAAAGATCAACTTATAGATATATCAAAAGCTTTTTATCAAGAATGCAAAGAATTACTTAGCTGTAATATAAAATTAGTTGAACATTTATCTAATGTATTGACATACAAAGAAAGATTAACCACAGAAGAAGTACTTGAGATAATAAATGCTTTCAAGGAGAGCAAAGAAATAAATACTTAAATTTTTATCATTTCCGGATGTCACGATTATCTGCAATGATTGCCACGGCAGAGGCTTTGCGGTTGTTGCAGAGAGTATTCGTGAACTGTCCGACAATATAAAGCAGCTGATTGAACAGAACAATAAGGATTGAAGATGATATCCTGTATTTAATGTCAAAGTGAAAGGAGAATTGTATATGGTTGTTATTATTGGAGCAATAATTGTTTTTTGCCTTTTCATGGGAGTTATTCTTATAATTTCCGGATGTCACGATTATAACGAAGCAAACAGAGGAATGGAGATTGGCATTGGTATTTCTCTTATCCTCGCCCCAATTGTTGTTACGTTGACATATCTGGCTTTTGGAGGTGTGTTGTAATTTCTTGCGGAGCAGAGCAGAGGAAGGCTCACCGGGCTCATGACCTGGGTGTCGGATGTTCGATTCCTTTCTCCGCAATTAATTTTAAAAAAGGGAGGTTATAACATGTTCTAACTGATTAGAAAACATAAACAAGCATTCGTTCAAAAGAAAGATTCGTATGTGAAAAAAGGATGGGAGGAAAAGAAAATCATGGGAATGGATGTAAACATGCTTGCCTGCGTGCGGGCACTTGCAGAAAACAGAATACAGGATGCGAAGAAATACGCGGTCTGCTGTTGTGCCAATGACAATACGAAGAAAAATGAGAGCCAGGTCAGAAGATACAAAAATCTTCTGCTCAACGGTCCAAACATGATCGAGCTGCCAGCAAATCTTAACGGGCTCCTACGTATGGAAGATGTGTCCAGCTTTCATGCCGAGCGGTACTACCTTGGGAAAACCCAGTGGGATCTTTTTGAAAAGATTAAACGTGGTGTGGCGGTCACGCTTAAATTAATGGAGTATGGGATTCCCTACAAAAACAGCACCCTCATATACGGCGTGCCCGGCACTGGGAAAACGGAGTTTGCCAGATATGTGGCGTATTCCCTGGGTATTCCTTATGCATATATTAATTTTTCCTTCCTGATCGACTCATTCATGGGGAATACATCGAAGAATATCCAGCGTGTGTTTGATTTCTGCAAAGGGCAGAAATGTGTCCTGATGCTTGATGAGATCGACTGTATCGGATTAAAGCGCGGCATAGGAGGAAATGGGGGACCAGATGGGGAAATATCAAGAACGACCATTTCTCTTATGCAGGCATTGGACGATCTGACAGACGGGCAGATCATCATTGCTGCCACGAACCGGTACGACCTGCTTGATCCCGCTTTGTCCAGACGGTTCCAAAACCATGTGGAATTCTGTCCATTCAATTTTGAAGAAAACAGGGAGATGATGGAAAAATTCCTGGCGGCAGTGGACGAGTCTTTGCTGAGTGCTATGGAAATTGTAACGTATGCAAGAGAAAACCATACGCAGGCAGAGGTAACCGGGCATCTCATTGAAGTACTGACGCGCAAGGTATCGCAGGAAGTGGATGTGGAAGCGGCGCTGGAAGCACTAAAAAGTGGGAATGAAAGAACAGATAACTAGGAAAATTTTTCTAACCGGTATTAACGGCAATAAGGAGGGAAAATCATGGATAATCAGATTAACATTAAATATATGTTCACCGTGATCGGTGGAGGCTGGACGCGTGTATCGAGGGCGTATTTTATTGCTGATGATAGAGTTTATTTTTTAAATAAGTTTTCACCAGCGGATTTAAAAATGTTTGAGAATCATTTTGATGATATCACAGCTACACTTGCTTCCGTGAATTTTGACACAACCGGGCTGGATTTTGTGAATCATGGCACGAATGTAGGTTTTGATATGCCGACAATTACCATGTACCGGTATGAAAATGGGAAATACAAAAAATTGTGGTCAGAAGGGGATTATCGAAATTCAGAAGCTGTCGATACAATTCAGAGCATTTTTCAGGATTCCGGCTACCTGGCAAAAGGGGGAAACCGGTCTGCAAATACCGCTACTTCATGAGTGGGATGTTTTACCCGACTGACGGAAACGAATACGAGATCAATATTCCATCTCCAGTGATACATGACTCTAAAGAAGAAGCTATGGCTGATGGAAACTTTGGTTACCGCTTTATACAGATAGATAGATCGGTTGGACCGGTAATCGTTATATTTGAAAGTCAATAACCCATCACTAAAGTGACGGGCTTGTGTTTCAGCCACTACACAGTGGATATGCAGGCCCGATATTGACTAGCCTAAGTGCTTCGGGCACTACGTTAAGAGAGAATACATAGTTACCTGCGGATGTAATGCCTAGTCTGCAGCAATAAGGGGACGTATTAAACAGTTTCATTGGGGTGGAACAGTGTGCGGCAGATAAAGATGTACCTTTATCTCTTATCCATATAAACCTCTCTTAACATTGGCGAAGGCATTTTAACCACACTTCGGTGTGAGTACTTAAATCCGAAAGGATTTCAGAAAGGAGCATGACCTATGGTTTATGTGTTATCAAAAACCGGACAGCCTTTGATGCCGACAGAGAACCATGCAAAGGTCCGTGTTCTGTTAAAACAGCAAAAGGCAAAAATAGTACACGGCTGTCCGTTTACCATACAGTTGCTGTATGACAGTACAGACTATACACAGCCGGTAAGTCTTGGCATTGATGCCGGAAGCAGGCATATCGGCGTATCTGCCACTACGGAAACGAAAGTCCTGTACGAAGCAGATGTGACACTCAGAAACGACATCGTGGATCTTTTATCTACACGCCGGGAAGCACGGCGCACCAGAAGAAGCCGAAAGACTCGCTACCGCAAGCCGCGGTTCAATAACAGAACCCGCAAGGACGGCTGGCTGGCTCCGTCCATACAGCAGAAGGTGGATACGCACCTTACTACGGTGCGCAAGGTAACGGAGATACTTCCAGTAAACAGCATCACGGTGGAAACTGCATCATTCGATATCCAGAAGATCAAGAACCCGGACATAGCCGGTACTGGCTATCAGCAGGGCGAACAGCTCGACTTCTGGAACGTACGTGAGTATGTACTCTTCCGTGACGGCCATAAGTGCCAGTGCTGTAAAGGGAAGTCAAAAGATCCAGTGCTTAACGTGCATCATATCGAAAGCCGTAAGACCGGAGGAAACGCACCGAATAACCTGATCACACTCTGCGAAACATGTCACAAGGGCTATCATAACGGTACCGTAAGCCTGCCGAAAAACATCAGGCGCGGCATGAAATTTAACGATGCTGCATTTATGGGTATCATGCGGTGGGCCTTTTTCAACAGGGTAAAGGAGACCTACGAGCCGCTTGGCATCATGGTAAAAATGACATATGGCTATATCACAAAAAATACAAGGATAGAGCACGACCTGCCGAAGGACCACTTCATCGATGCCAGATGTATCAGCGGGCACCCGGATGCAACAAGTGACGGTACAGTCTTTTATCAAAAGAAAGTGCGCTGTCATAACCGCCAGATCCATAAACAGAAGATATTAAAAGGCGGTATCCGCAAACGGAACCAGGCCCCGTACCTGGTGAAAGGATTCCGGCTGTTTGAAAAAGTCAAATACCACGGGAAACAGTATTTTATCTTTGGCAGAAGGAGCAGCGGTTTTTTCGACATAAGGACTTTAGATGGCACCAAAGTAAATAAAGGCAGTGTAAGCTGTAAAAAGATCAGATCTTTGGACATGCCACGTAGCTATTTAACAGAAGAAAGAAAGGCAATAGTTTAGCCTATAGTGTGTTCCTCTCATGACTAAAGTCACGAGTGTACGCACTTGGCTTACTAAAGGTATTTTATGAAAATTGGTGAATTAAAGAGAAATAAGGAAGAAACAGAAGGAAAAATTCCTTCATTCGTCATCGGAGAGGTGGACAGTGACGCAGAAGCTGCGGAAATCATTGCAAATCTTGATGCCCACCGTCCAGACTATCCGATGACTCTTGCAAAGAAGGGCGGCGGGATGTCGTTTGCGGAGAAATATCGGATAATGCGGGAAGAAATCGGGAAAATATCAGAAACAGGAGGGGAAAGCAGATGAGAAAAAGAATTGGGATGTTTGCAGTCATTGGATGTATTTTCTGCAGTGGATTATTCATCGGCGGATGCCGGATATTACGAAAGGGACATTGTTGTCTGATAAATCATATAAATTAAGCGGGGATGTTACGTTTCTTCCAATTTCCGAGCAGAAGATCGATAACAACGATGAAGATCCGACGGTGATTACGGAGTTTGTTAATATCAAAGATAAGACGGTGTGGATGCAGTCGTACAAAAGCTGTTCCGGATCCGAAATGTATGCCATCAGTATTGGACAGAGCATGGTCCAGGAACTTGATCCGGATGGAAAGCCGAAGCTGTATACCGGGGATATTAACGAGCTGATCAAGAAGTTCCAAAAGTAATCAGATCCGCAAAGTTGCCTCATGCCGGGGCAGTTTCTTATCGTCAAATACGGATACACAGAGGTTTAAATATGTTGGAAAAATACAGTTATGAATTGTGGAATGGAAATTGTCTGGAATTAATGAAATCTATTCCTGATAAATCAATAGATATGATTTTATGTGATCTGCCATATGGGACAACTAAGTGCAAATGGGATATCGTAATACCATTTAAACCAATGTGGGATCAATATAGTCGTATTGCAAAAGATAATGCCGCAATCGTATTGTTTGGACAGGAGCCATTTTCTTCTTTATTAAGGGTAAGCAATATCAGCGATTACAAGTATGATATTTACTGGGAAAAAGAGCGGTTAACAAATATTAATCAGGTTAAACGGAGAGTTGGGAAAACTGTAGAGACAATATCTGTATTTTATAAAAAACAATGTACATATAATCCTCAAATGGTTAAGCATGAAGGAAAACTAAGGAAAAACAGGGTAAAAAATGGTAAACTCGGAAAACTTACAGATGAAAATGAAAAAAAAGTAATTGAGTATAATGATACTGGGTGGCGTTACCCTACGCAAGTTTGGAAATTTCAAAGAGATTGTCTGACTTCAAATTTGCATCCAACCCAAAAACCATTGCTTTTATGTGAGACACTTGTCAAAACATTTTCCAATGAAGGCGATATTGTCCTGGATAATTGTATGGGATCTGGAACGGTTGGTGTAGCATGCAAACTTTTAAACCGTAAATTTATTGGTATAGAACTTGAAGAGAACTATTTCAAAATTGCAAAGGAAAGGATTGACCATAATTGAGAAAAGGACAGATTAAATTACTGGAAAAAGCAGAAAAAGAAGGATTTACAGAAGAACAGCTGGCTGTATTGCGTGGCAATCAGATGTTATGCACTTTAGATTATTATTACTTTTTGCTGAAGCGTGGTGTTTCTGCTTCTGTAATTAATGCAATCATCAAAGCTGGTGAAGGATGGGGAATGGATTCGTTTGGATTCCAGTTGATGGAATGTGGTTATTCATTGGAGGATATCCTTACATATATTGAGAAAAGCAAAAAGCTGTTACTTAATCATAATTATTTTTACGAAGAGATCATGACAGGGAAAAGTAAAAATGAAACTGATGTGTCTTTGCGTAAAAGCTATGCAGAAATACTTATACAGATTCCCGAATTATTGAGTTGCCGTGATGCATATATTACAAAGGCTGTCGAATTTGCAATCAATTCACGAATTTCAGTGAAAGATTTTATTGAGGAATTTTTCCCAAAGGAAGAGGATAGCTGGAAGGTCTTTAGAAACGGAAATTATAAAGATAGCCAGTATACCGCTTTACTTTCTTTTTGGCGTAACCATATTCCACATTTATCAGACTTGTTATTGCCCAATGACAACAGTTTGTTTTTGTTTTACGAGCAGAAAGAAGTAGCTTTGGAAGATCAGATGAAACTTTTTATGGAAGCATGGAAAGCCCTTAACCATGTAACAGGGAAAGAACATTTCATTAAAATAAAAGACTGCCCCATGTACTACAGGAGTATTGACATTAATAAGTCAGCAGTTAATATTTATCTGGCTTCGTCTTCTTATACAAATATTAACAATGGCGAATTCCATTTTGATGTATCGGAAGTATCTATGAAACTGGTCATTTTCCATTCCGGTGGATATTACTATAAAGGTTTCAAAGACCGGCTATTTCCGATTTCCATAAAGAAATTAAGTTCCATATGGAATGATTATGGAAATCTTGGAAAACAGGTGGTTACATTCATCCTTGGACATGCAATGGAAAAATTAAATGCCCTGGTCATGAAGGATATCCTGCGGACATTTGAAAAAGATAATTTTATGCTGCTTCCAATCAGACTTATCGACTGCCGGGATTCGTATAATTACAATCATCTGCTTCAGAAGAGGTGGGTTGCTGCGGATAAGATCAACTGGAACAGAACAGACGTCAACCTTGCTTACCTCGTAATTAAAAGTCTTCCGTACCTGGGACGTGAAAGCGATAAAAAACGATTATTACAGACAAAAGATACATCCCTGCTTGATGTGGTGGATTCTTCCTTCTGGAAGAGGAGATGGAACAACAAATGTATTTCCACTTTCCTCGGATGCTTTATTGCAGGCGGTATCAGTGATGTGCCTGAAGATGGCGATCTGGATAATGTCAGAATCACAGCAGATGATTACATAAAAATGGCACACGAGATGCACCAAAAGGTTAAGCTTGGGTTCCGTAGCTGGAAGAAACTTAAGGATGCGCATGACAAAATATCAAAGAAATACAAAAATCGACTTCACCGGGTGCATGTTCCAAAGAACAGCAAGTTCAACCATCTGAGGGAACTGCTCCCGGAATCCTATGAATGGATCCGTACAGGCAGCCGTCTCCGCATGGAAGGTATTGAGATGGGACACTGTGTGAATTCTTACTGGCAATACATAAACCAGGATACCTGTGCCATATATTCCTTTACAGCAGGAGAAAAACGCTACACTGCAGAATTCCGTGTTGACAGGAACGGGAAATATACGGTTAAGCAGATCCAGTCAAAGTATGACAGGGGGTGTCCGGCTTCTGTCCGGAAACAGGTGGGTAAGTTGATTTCCTAATCGGTACCGGAAACAAAACTGCCGTAAGGAAAACATGACATGCGGATTTTTATGTCATCCTTTAAATACGGAATAAGATCGGAGATTCGATAATAAATCATGGGTTTTAAATTTGAAGAAAAAACGTCAGCTTAAAATGCACTGAGTGCGGTCAGGATTACGAAGATACGCAGATAATTGTGAATGGTGTTCCGAGCTGCAAATTCCACATATGTCCGGAATGTCAAAGAAAGTTTGAGAAAGTTTTTGGAAAGATCAAGGAAGTAATAAGAAAGTGGTAGGAAATGAGTACATGTTTTTTGATTCTTGGAATTATTTGTATAGTTGCTGGAGTTGCTGGAATAATTCTCGAAATATACGGATGGGGTAGTCGTAATAAGAGACCTATTGCGGTTTGCGAAGGTATTATGGCTGTATTATTAGGCATTGGAATGATTCTAGGACGAAATGAAAAAACTTATGATGAAATACAGGAAGAACTTGAGTCAGAAGCTATTGAAAACTATGATAATGGTTCAGAAGTTTATATCAATGGCAAGAAAAACAATGACATAGACATTAACGGTATTAATCTTGATAGATACAATATTAAAATCAAGGAAGGAAAAATTTACTTGATTGATAAATAAGCAGCCAAAACACAGTTCCATATTCATGATATAGGACTGTGTTTTTTGTAAGAAAATAAATAAAATTTTAAATTTCCTTTGACGAATTCTGAGATGGATAAATATATATGCTGAAAATAAAAATTGCCATACAGGGGGCAGAACACATAGAATTTTCTGTCATCCTTTAAAAATCAGAAAATTAAAGGAGAACAATTTCAATGAAAGAAAAATTTTTCCACCAGCTTCTTTCCATGTTTAGGGTAACACCGGAATATCCGGAAACGCTTATCCCGTCCGTAGAGGAAACCGCGAGAATTTTAAAAATAAACCCGGAAATATATAAGAGATTTGAGAATGCCTACCAGACTTCAGATGCTATAGATATTCCCGGCTATCCCATAAATGCAAAACAGGCTGCCAGAGAAAAAGAGGGAGTGGATATATCTGCTCCGGATCTTTCCTCTCTTATGAACAGGATCGTTAGAGAGTTGGAAAACGATACTTTTATCTGGAAGTACACGGATGGAACTGTTTCCCCATTTAGTATCAACATTCCGGAAATAACAGAAATACCGGAACCTGTAACGGTGGAAGAGTTAAACATTGTTCCACGGGAATACCGCCCACAGCTTGCCGGGAATATCATCTGCAGGGGCTTGAATGACCATGCAGGGCGGCAGGCTGCATACTGGTATAATCTTGCAGTTAGTGAAAAATCAGAAAAGAAAAGGGAAGAAGCTTATTCCATGTTCCGGAAAAGTCTGGATATCCTTAACCCTGATCTTGTTACATACAAAATGATCGGGATGAATGTCAATTCCATGGGTTACTGGCTTCCAAAGATGGTGAATGCCATAAAGGAAGACGGCTTCTTTAAAATTCCAGACACAACAATCATTAAAATCCCGCTTCCTCTGTTACAGCTCACATTTCTGGAATACAGCGACATTAACCGTACAACCCTTGATATCGTTGATGATTACTGCAGGAAGGTTTTTTCGTTGGACGAGACAAAGGAATACTTCATTAAAACCGGAGTTTTTTCATCCAAATATGATTTCAGAAATGCCCGTGTAAGTGGGAAAAAGGAAGTCCGTGAACTTGGCGAATACCTGCTGTATATCCATGGATTTTCAAGAGTTGTTGGTGGCCCAACATCCTATGGTGCTGCCACAACTAACGAGTGGGTGGTTCGTGACTTTATTCCAGACACAGAGAATAACCCAACGATCTACCATGGTCTGCCGCTCCATACGGAATACCGGGTATTTGTGGATTTTAATGCTACGGATCCCTTTGAGCAGGTGCTTGGTATCAGTCCATATTGGGAACCAAAAACCATGAAAAATCATTTTAAGCCTCTTGCAGAAGGTTGCAGGGGAATGGATCCAGATGCATACCATGACTACTGCACATATTCCGTTGCCGAGGAAAAACTGATGAAAAGATATGAAGAGAACAAAGAGAAAGTTCTGGATCATGTTTTGAATATAGTCCGCTGCAATGAACAGATGTATGGACAATGGTCCATGGATATCATGCAGAACGGAAATGATTTCTGGTTTATCGACATGGCAACAGCAAGTGAATCTGCATTAAATGAATGCATTCCTAAAGGAAAATTAAAAAAGATGGAAGAAAACTGGATTCCGGAGATCAGATAGGGGGGAAAACTATGAAAATTATTTATTCTAAATATACATTTGAAGAAGTCCACAATACAAGAAGAAAATGGTTATCTGATGAACCTGGTACATCGCGTGAAAAAATAAAAATTGTATTACGATCCTTTCCATTTTTAGTTTATTTTTTATTTTGTGAGTATATCCTTCTCATTAACATATTTGATTATTCACAGCCGCTGGCTTATAGAAATGTTATGAGGAAAATAATGAACCTTGATATTTATAAAAGCGCAGGGGTTTATACGAAGTTTTCAATCGATATACTATCGTACATATGCTATATGAGCGCTATTGGCATTGCATTATGTCTAATAGCGATACTAATTTGCAAAATATATAAAAATATTGTATGCAGGATTATACCAATCAGTACGCCATGTATAGATAGAAACAAGAAAAATCGATATGGGTATGATAAAACAATTGACATTGAAAAATTACTAGAAAGACAGAAAATGTTAAAAGAATTTATCAGTGATCATAATGCAGTATTTACTCTAACAGGTAACGTGTTAAAAGTTACAATTTGTGAAGATGGATATTGCGAAGAAAAGTCTTTCCAGTTATCAGAGACAGAAGCAGAAAACATTCGGGAAAATGGGACATTTGATTTTTCTTATTTTGATGAAGAATGGGAAAAAATAATGTCGTACATACGAGGAGAAGAGAAAATATGAACAGTGAAATATTTAGAGTAGGTCAAACCTACAGTTTCATGGGTTACGATTGGACGGCCTGTGATCTTGTTAATGATGGTAAAACCCTTGTGATTCAGTCCCATGGTGTAACCCATGGGGAATGGCCGGGTTTTGTAATGCCGCAGTTCGGCAACGGGAATTTTTATGCAGCAGATATTGATGGCGAGGATATTAGTGCCTACGATGACAAGATGCAGACACTCTACGATGCCATCAAGGATGCTGAGGATTCATCCGCTTCCTATGGTAAGGGATTGTTTCTTATTAGCAAAGAAAAAGCCAATTTTACGAAATGTGGAGAACCTGGTTCCAAAAATTACTGGCAGGCACTGAAGACAGCAGCGGAAAACGCCCGTTCGTTCTGGGCTACCTACTGCGCGTGGCTTGGTACTGTCGACGACAGCCACAATGCGTGGTATGTTCACTCGAATGGCTACGTCTATAGCTACGGCAATCAGAGCAGCGACTTTGTTGTCGCGCCGGCTTTCAATCTCGACTTGTCCAAAGTTGAGGTTGTTGAAAATCAAATTGTCAAAATAAGGTTAGAAAGGTGAAAAATATGAATAGTCAAATTACAAAAAATAACAATGTTTTAGAACTTGGGAAAACATACAGACTCGCCGGTTATGACTGGACGGCCTGTGAGCTGATCAACAATGGTAAAACCCTTGTAATCCAGTCCCATGGTGTGACAAGTGGTGCATGGCCGGGATATGTAATGCCACAGTTCGGCAACGGGAATTTTTATGCAGCAGATATTGATGGCGAAGATATCAGTGCCTACGATGACAAGATGCAGACACTCTACGATGCCATCAAGGATGCTGAGGATTCATCCGCTTCCTATGGTAAGGGATTGTTTCTTATTAGCAAAGAAAAAGCCGGTTTTACGGAATGGCGTGAACCCGGCTCTGGAAATTACTGGCAGGCTTTGAAAGAGGCTTCGATGAATTATCAGTCGTTCGGGGCTGCCGACGGCAACGCGTCGCTCGGTACTGTCTACGTCTACCACAACGCGTGGTATGTCTACTCGGATGGCTACGTCTACACCGACGGCAATCAGGACTACGACTTTGTTGTCCCGCCCGCTTTTAATCTCGATTTATCCAAAATAGAGATTGTTGGAGATGAGATTATCATTATGCATAAAGAAAATTTTAAAGATGAAGAAAAATAATATAATGAATTACGTTTTAAATTTATGGCGAAAAATCCACAGGCTTGCCTGTGGGATGAAAGCTACATTTTTCACTTACTTGTTTCAACAGTTGGACACATAAGTGAAACTACAGTGATCAAATACATTGAGGAGCAGAAAATACATGGATGCTGACGAGTACAAAAAACTTCTGAAAAAATTTCATAAACTTTCTGACAGGCATATCCTGGTCGCTGAGACGGATATGTCCTATCCTGATGTGCAGAAGGTCGTAAACCTTTCCGACAGGATCCGCAAAGCCGGCAATGAGCTTGTTGGTGTCATGAAAAAGAATTATGAACAGCTCATGCGTACCAAAAAGTACCGCAAACTGCTCCAGCTGTATGGCTCCACTGAGGACAAGAAGAAACGCAAAACATATGCCGGACAGCTCAACGAAATGCAGGAACAGTATAATCTCACAAAGGAGTCCTGCCGGACGTTGATGATACCCATTGGCAAGAAGTACGGCATTGATGCCATATTTGCCCTCGCAAAAGCCGAGGACGTGTGGCGAGGCGTTGAAAAATGCCTTTGCGGGAATGGAAAAACGCTTCATTTCTCCAAATATGGAGACTTTCCATGCATCAGGGCAAAGCAGATCAACCGCGGCATTCCGATGTCCGTAAAAAACGATGAACTGAAGTTTAAGCTGGGGGAAATTAGTTTTCGGGATACAGGTCAAAGACCGGTTCCAGACGGATGAAGTAAATGCTGTTATGGATTACCTTGCACAGCCGGAAATCATAGACGACAAGGCAGTAAAGATTCTTCAGGATGAAGCGTGCTGTATCAGCACGTACCGGCCTTGCTACGCAACGCTCGTACCGAAATTTATCCGTGGGAAATACAGGGTATATTTACATCTCGTCATCGAAGGGAAAGCAAAACCGAAATACGATAGTTCCGGCAAGCCACGGCATAAATACGGCAAGGGCGTCGTTGGCGCTGATATCGGCACACAGACGGTAGCCTATACTTCCGATACAGAGACAGGACTTAAAAACTTATCGGAAAGAGGCAACAGCATACAGAAATCCGAACGTCTGGAAAGACTGTATTACCGCGCCATGGACCGAAGCAGACGCGCCACGAATCCGAAGAATTACAATGCCGATGGCACCATTAAGAAAGGAAAAAAGAAGTGGACTTACTCCAGGCATTACAAAAAGCTGAAGGCAAAACATGCGGAACTCTGCCGCATAAATGCTATCAACAGGCAGCTTGCCATAAATGAGGATGCAAACCACCTGCGGAGCCTTGGAGATATATTTGTAACGGAACCAAAAAATGCAGCCAGACTCATGAAACGGGCAAAAGAGACAACCGTTAATAACAAAGGCAGGATCAACAGAAAGAAACGTTTTGGAAAGTCAGTAAAGAACCGGTGCCCGGGCGGTTTCCAGACTGCCGTGGAAAATAAGTTCAAAACATCCGGCGGTACATACATAGAAGTACCCAATAATTACAGGGCAAGCCAGTATGACCATACAGCGGATGATTACATAAAAAAGAAGCTGTCCGACAGGATGTATAAACTTACAGATGGGACACTGGTACAAAGGGACTGGTACTCTTCATTCCTGTTGTACTGCTACAATTACAGAACCAATGATATAGATAAAAAGAAATGTGCTGCAGAATTTAAAAAATGCTACAGCATGGAAAAGGAATTCATCGAATGGATAAAAGCAAACAAAATCAAAGTGTTAAACAGCGGGATTAAAACGGCATGACTATATATCAGGGAGACTGACTATGCTTCCTTGTCGCCAGACAGAAATTTACTGAAAAACAACTAGCTTTCTTTACATAATAATGTGGCCGTAGGGCTGCATGGTAATAAAGTCCTTGCTTAAAACAGACTATACCTGTATTCCAAAGCCTATGACAATTGAACCGCTAAAGTCCGATTGTATACGAATGGTGTACGATTACAGGCAAAACTTGAGAGCAAGAACCCCACAGGCTTGCCTGTGGAAGTAGTCAGTTATGCCGTATTAAACGATTGTCCTCCTGGAACAACGACATATTTTTTTGTTGAAAAAATGTTCAGAAGAAAAATCAAATGAGAATATTAGAGATAACATTCTTAAATCAAGTAACACTTATAGTTTCATGGAGAGATAGGTTAACTACTCCTGACAATGCAGGAGACTTTTTCTTAGATATTTTATTAAATAAATGGCCGATAGCCTTGTGTTTTTTACACAGGGCTATTTTTTTCTAATTTCGCAAAAATTTTTAAAAACTTTTCAAGATTTCTTTGACGATTTTTCAAATGACGCAATATCTATAGTGTAAGGATAAAAATGCGAAGTACAAGGAGGAAAAATATGGGAAAATTAAAGAAAATTGTTGTATCAGCACTGATTGTCGGCATGTTGTGCGCATGTACCGGGTGCGGGTTGTTTGATAGTGAGGTTAATGAGTTGAACGGAACGATAAAAGGAAATACCTATAATATTTCCTTTTATTCCAATGAAGGAGAGAAATTCATGGAAATGTCCGGTCAGAAGATTGACATGAATTCGAATACTGTTGAAGAACCTACATATACGGATAGCGGGTGGGGATATACCCAGACTCTTTCCAGTGTAGTCACAATTACTGTAGATGGCAAGGAAGTTGAAAGTTGTGGAACTACAATGTTGTTTGCAGAAAATGGCCTGTCGCCGGATGTTGATTTTACACAGCCGGATAAAATTAACAGTAAGACGGATGGGAAGCTGTCTGATAATACTATCATTGCCAAGACGGTAAATAAATATAAAAACTATTTTGGAAAGTCTAGGATTGTAGTCATTCAATCACAGCTTGGAGATCCAATCTGCGCATATTCCGGGGATGAAGTGTATTGGAAAGTGTGCAAGGACCTACCAAAGACAACAAAACTGATGGTTGATGGAAGGGCGTTGTATATCCACCGTGCGAATTTCCAGATCATCGACAAAGCACTTCTTAAATAACGGGAGAAAAATAATGGAAATTCATAAAAGAAACGTTGTGATCAAATGTCATGAGTGAGGTCGGGATTACGAAGATACGCAGATAATTGTGAATGGTATTCCGTGCTGCAAATTTCATGTATGTCCGGAATGTAAAAGAAAATTAGTTGAGGCAGTTTTTGGGAACCACGGAAATAACATAAAATAACATAAGGAAGTGAATGTATGAAAAAAATAATAAAGCGTATGCTTCAGGCAAAAACAAAAGAAGAACTTTTGACATGCGAGGTAGATCTGCAGATTCAATACAATCATCTTTCAGAAGAATTGTTGGAGGATGGTGCGATAAGTGAAAAGGATTACGAGGGAATTTTGACGTTTTACCGTTCCTCTCGAGAATTGTTGGTGGATATTAATGAGAAAGCAGAAAATTTACAAAAAAAATTTCCGAGAGCCATTGAGATTTTACAGCTTGCGATTTTGTACTATTCCCGAGAAATTCTGCATTTGTTGTATTCGGGATATTGGGATAATCTGCTTGTGATGAAGGGTAAGAAAAAAGAGCGGTTTGTTAATCTGGTTGAAGAACTTGAAAAAAGCCAGATGGGATTATTCCTTGGTCTGTGGCGGTGTTTTTGTTTTGCAGTTATCGGTATTGGGGATTACAAAAAAAGATCAGAAAGCCGGAATCGCAAAAGGTGGACTGAATATTGTACTGTATTAGAATTGGATCAGCCAGAGGAAATTACTATTTATAACAATGATTATGAAGAGCTTTTGAATCATTCTTTAACTTCCTTTGGTGGAAGCCTGTTTTCGCAAATTGTAGACAGGTGTCTCGGGCAATACATTGCTTATTTTACAAAGATCGAATACATACTCAATTATCAGCCGATTTTCGTAGGTGCGGCATTTACATTGTTAAAAATTATAGCAGATGAAAAGAGAAAATCGCAGAAAACGGAGGTGCAAAAGGTAAAAGTAAGGTCAGAAAATTAAAATAGATTAATGCGGCGGTAAAGATTGCAGCAATCATTGTAATTTTTTTTGTTTCTCTGATTGTTTTTGGAATCGGATTTGCAGATTTGTCATTTTACACAAAAATCGGGGGAAGACAGCATTGGTACAATCTATCTCTATTTGTCCATCATCGTGACAAATGTTGCACTCCCGCGGAGGGGGTGCATGGATTGAAATCGACTTTCGAAACGGTAATTGGATTTTACTACGCTGCGTCCCCGCGAGGGGCGCATGGATAAAGAAACAGGGAAAGGGAGGGAACGTATGAGTATATTACAAAATGTTGTCGATGAGTATACAAAAGATTACCATCCGATGGAGAAGCAATTGGATACGGTGGACGAACTTTATACAAACAATAGGGAATTGGATGTTGGTAAGTATTACGGTGATGCCTCAATGGTTATCGGTGGAGCAAGAGGAGATATAGCTGCAATGGAAACGATCGCAGGTGTTTGCGCCCGCCTTTGTACAAAACCAGAGGAGGATATGACGGCGGCTCCGCAGATTGCGGCAGGTGTGCATGCCCGCTGGCCTGACGAGCAAATGGTTCTTTCAAAGGCGGACGGCGGGATGTCGTTTTCTACAAAAATGGATGTTGTTCGGACGTGTTTTAACGAGAATGACGTGCAGGTTGTGATTGATCCGAAGAGGGAGGTTTGAAAAAATGAGAAAAAATAAGATTCTTGGAAGAGTAGCAGCGTGCGTAGCTGCAGGCGTGCTTGTACTTTCAAGTTGCACAGCTTGTGGCGTCAATATATACAGCACTATGGATGACAAAATTGATCTTGTGATTGAAGGGGAGAAGAACATTGCGCAAATTTCATCCATTGTCGGATCACCGGTGGCATCATTGACTTCAAAAGATAATGTATTGGTAGTCAGGTATAAAAATGGCGCATCTTACACATCTGGAATAAAACGTGACGGATGTAAGCTGATTTTTACAAATAAGGTTACAAATACAAGCAATGTCCTTTCAGATCAGCAAGTTAAGGACGTCATCTGTTACTCATTTGAAGACTATATGGATAACCAGGATGTGCAAAAAGTAGTAGATGAGATCTGCCATGCGTATAAAGAGGACATGCTTTACAACGGTTCGTTTAAAGACGAGGGCATAAAATACGATGTATTGTTTGTTACGAGTGATCGAGGTGAAGAGTTGAGGGACGTTACCCTGCAGATAACTGCAAAACATTAACAATAGGAAGGAGAAAATTATTGAAGAAGAGAATAGTAGTTTCGGTGATTGAAATTCTGCTGGCATGTCTGGTTATTGTTGCAATGCTTTTTGGTACTTTTTATGTCAGTCGGAAAATTGATCAAAGATTTTTTACAGGTAAGTCCTACATATATTTGTATCCAGAAGAAGATAACACACCTATTTCTGTTAGTCTTTCTGATGATACGGTGTATGCGTCAGAAGATCCTTATCCAACATTCAGTCATGAAAGCACATGGAATGTCAAGGGAGACCATGATGGTTTTATTGAGTGTAATGGAGAATATTATAACAAATTGGGACGAAAAGTGGAGGGATTTGATTGGAAATGGGATTTCCGTAAGGGATACTGTGTTTCAAAGGAAGAAACATATTCGTTTATATATAAATCATTGAAACAGCTTGGCGTGAATGATTTTGAGGCAAGGGAATTCCTACATGACTTACCATGGATGGATCGTTCTCCATATAATGTTATTTCGTTTCAGTCAGATATATATCAGGACCATGTGAAGCTGAAAACGGAACCGGAGTCTGATACCGTGAACCGTATATTTATGGTTTGGTATCCGTCAAAAAAGAAAATTAATATTGAACCTCAGAAGCTTGCTACTTTGAAAAGAAAAGATTTTGATGTTCTTGAACTAGGTTATACGGAAACGGAAAAATGGATGTGCGTTTTTTCAAAGGAAGATCGATTTTATCCAAGACCGTTTTTGTCTTTTCATCCTGAAATAAGAAAAATAATGGATAATATCAGGAAATAGACGATTTTAGGAGAAAAATTGATTTATGGGATCAAAGGATTTTATTTTTTATTATTACATAGTTTGCGGAATATTATTGATGGCATATGGATTCGTGTTGATTGGCGGTTTTCTTAAAATGAAAAGCAACGATACTGGTGTGCCTTATCTAATAGTAGGTATTGTTGAAATTTTTTTAGGTATTTTATTGATGTTTTTGTTGTGGAAAACAAAATTTGCTTATTAAAAAAGTGATGGAGGAAAGATTATTGAAGAAGAGAATAGGAATGCTTACAGTAATTGGATGTATTTTTTTTAGTGGAATGTTTGTCGGTGGATGCAGAATGCCGGATACGGTTAAAGGAACATTGTCGTCAGATGGAACTATCTATGATGTTGAGTCGTACAAGTTGAGTGGAGACGTTACGTTTCTTCCAATTTCTGTACAGAAGATTGATAACCACAGTGCAGAGTCGACTGTGATTACAGAATTTGTTAATATCAAGGATAAGACGGTGTGGATGCAGTCGTACAAAGGATATTATCGGGCAGACAGTGGTGTTGGGCAGAGCATGGTTCAAGAACTTGATCCGGATGGAAAACCGAAGCTGTACTCTGGGGATATTAACGAACTGATCAAAAAATTTCAGAAATAATAAGGTTACTTTATAAAACTGCCTCGTTTTTTATAAAACTGCCTCGTTTTGGGGGCAGTTTTTGTTTAAAATTTAAAAAATGAAAGAAAATACAGATTTGACTTTGACGATTTTATAAATGGCGCAATATGTATAGTGAATGGAGAAATAGGGGTTCTCTTAAATCTTAACTTAGCCAATTCAAGGCTTAAAAAACATTACAATAACAGCAACGGAGGAAAAATTATGAAGAAAAGAACAAAAATGCTGAACGCTTATCAGTTGTTTATGATCTTGCCATCAAGGCTCCAGGCGATAAGAAATACCATTCCACTTCTGTAAAGAGTGAGATTTTAATCCCCGTCAGCCAGAATGTCAAAACAAGAACCGTGGAATATTAGGAGGTCAGGTCTTGAGGATTTATATAAAGAATAAAAATAACTTTGGAGATTTTCTGATTCTTATTTTTGTCATCATTTTTCTAATTTTGTCAATTATTCTTTCTATTGTATATGGTATAGATGCCCTTATAGCTATTACTGCACTTTTAACAATATGTTTTTGCGGAATAATTGCCGTTATGCTTATCATTTTGGCAATTTATGGCATAGTCATTCTTATAAAAAATACATTTGGGATAAAATGTGACAGGTCAGAATGGAAAGATAAAAGTGGGAAAAAGAAGAAAAAATAAGAAAATTTCAAAATACGCAAATCGGACAGGGGTGGCCCCAGCCGTTATATGCCTGCCCGACATGCGGGGCGCGTTTGATCAGTCCTGATACCTGTATTGAATGTGGCCAGCGAATTCGATGGACGGATCCAAAAAATGAAGGATGGTGAAATAATGTCAGCACATAAAAAGATACCCAAGAAAATCCGGCTTCTGGTGTATGAAAAATGCAACCACCGGTGTGCATACTGTGGATGTGAGCTGGAATACAAGGATATGCAGGTGGATCATGTTAAGTCTGTTTTTGCCAATACCGATGTCAGCCATATAATGACAGAAGAGGAAATGTATTCGGAAAAGAACTTACTTCCGGCATGCCGGCAGTGTAACTTTTATAAGTCATGGGGTAACCTGGAGTCTTTCCGTGAAGCATTAACAAACACACTAATGAGAAACCTACAGAAAACATTTCAGTATCGTCTGGCAATTAAGTATGGACTCATACAGGAACATATTGAGCCGGTGCAATTTTATTTTGAAAAAATTGGAATTAACATAGATGCCTCAGATTGCGGTCAAAAGGAGGAACAACATGGAAAATAGATACTTATTCCGTGGCAAGCGGATCGACAATGGTGAATGGGTGGAAGGATATCTGTCATACCCATTTTGCACGAAAAAGGGCAACGAAAGTTATTATTTCTATGCAAAGGATAGTTTGGGTTTCTTCTGTCGTTGTGTTGTAGATGCATCTACTATCTGCCGGTGCACAGGATGTGAGGACATGAACGGTAAGCTTATTTTTGAGAATGATATTCTACACAATGGAAATTATTTTGTTGTTAAATGGAATGCACCTTGTGCAAGATTTGACATTGTATTAAATAATTCACATAACATTCCAATAGGAAAATGGGAACCAATGATTTGTGATTGGGAAACCAATGATTTTAAGGAATATAGAAAATCCGTTGATTATGAAGTTATCGGCAACATCTTTGACAACCCGGAATTATTGGAGGTGTAGGCATGATTAAAGGAAGAAAAGTATATGATCCGCTGACAAAAACATGGAGCACCGGATATTGGATTATGGATAATAAGGGTAATTATTATCCTGTGTGGTCGGAAAGGAATAGCCATGACGATTGATGAAGCAATTATCATCATGATTGTTCTAGGAATTATTTTAGTTGTTAATTCATTTAAACTTAAAGATGATGAGGATGATTGGTGGGTTGGTCTAATAGGCGGTATTGTCGTATTTTTTTTGGGTGTTTTAACGATGATATTGGCATACAAATATCCGTCAATAATTCATTTATTGGAGGTGTAGGCATGATTAAAGGAAGAAAAGTATATGAGGCGGCTGTGGAACGAAACAATGAAAAAACTCGGATAATTGATGGAGTTACAGAGTGTTGCGGATATTATGTTGGACCAGGTGTGTTTCAAGTGGAACTGTTAAATCCTGCCCTATTTGCGGAAGGAAAATTGAAAGGAGCAATGAAGAATGAGATTATATGCGGTAAATGCGGATGTGCTGGTCCGTATGTAAAAATTAAAGAATTTCCTAACAAGATGGACGCGCAGGGAAAAGCAAAGGAAACATGGAACAGGAGGGTAAATGATGGGAAGATTGATTGATGCAGATGATGTAATATCATTGCTTGCCAATCATCATTTTGATGACAGCAAGGAAAATACTGATTTGTTGATACACAATTTATGCAAGGAAGTAAAGAGTATTCCAACCGCCTACGATGTGGATGCAGTTGTGGAGCAGTTTGAGAAGAAGATACAGACGCATGAGCGTTGCATTGAATACGAAAAGAAAAACGGAACGATAACAGAAGAATTTCAACAAAGGAAGGCTGTTGAAGTGTTGAAAGATGCAATCGAGATCGTGAAAGGCGGTGGCGCAGATGGCAATTAAACCGATTTTATTCAACTCCGAAATGGTTCGGGCGATTCTGGACGGAAGAAAAGATGCAACGAGAAAAATTGTAAAAGGCTTTATTCCTGATGATGCAGTATGGGGATATACTGCTTTTACACCTAAAGGGTACATATCGTGTAGAGGTACATTTGCAGATGGGTATGGAGAGAAATTTTTTAAGTTGCCTTGCGAGCCGGGCGATATCCTGTATGTCCGGGAAACATGGAAAAAGGCACTGAACGGATACTATTACTACGAAGCTTGGCAAAGAAATGACATTGCCGATGTTACAAAGTGGAAACCATCCATCCGCATGCCGAAAGAAGCAGCGCGTATCTGGCTGAAGGTTACGAATGTGAGAGTGGAGCGGTTGCGGGAGATCAGCGCAGAAAGTGCGTTGGCAGAAGGAGCAGATAAGTATATCCACACAAATGGAGGACTTGATGAAAACATGACAATTACATCGTTTATAGGGATTTGGAACAGTACCATCAAAAAATCTGGCCTTGACCGCTACGGCTGGGATGCGAATCCGTGGGTGTGGGTAATTGAATTTGAGCGGTGCGAGAAGCCGGAGAGAGTGTGATGGTATGTGTACAATGAAGTGGAAAGAAGTTGCCCCAGAACAAGATGACTGGGAAAAGCAAATAGACATCGTTGCTTATTATGGCGGTATCACCGTAGGAAGCATTGTTTATTGTGGCGAAGAGATAGGATGGCAGTCAGTGATTGATGGCCACATGAATTTTATGCAAGCCGAATCCTTAGAGGATGCCAAAAGGGAAATGATTGATATATTGGAGGAGCACTGTACCGACCAAATCAACTATTATAAGGAGTTACAGGGATACCTTGAAGGATTAAATGCAGCGGAGGTGAACTGATGGTTAAAGCAGTATTGGTTATAGATATGCCGGAATCGTGCGATATGTGCGATTTTGCAGACGATACACAGCCACCAAGGTATGGAGAGCGAACGTTGTATTGCAATGCTCCAGGTATTGGAGATGATGTGACAGATTATATTGCGTGCAGACCAGATTGGTGTCCGCTCCGGGAACTGCCATAGAAACAGTAAGTGAATATGCAAATCTTGTCTGGAAAATTGCAGGTTGGAATGTGTGCCTGGATGAAATCTTAAAGTGAATGGGAGTAGAATTGTATGAATAAACGAATTGCGAAAAAGAAATATAAGAAAGCTGTTGAGATCATGAAAAATCCTAAAGCACATGGATTGGCTGCAGTAATGATTGTCAACCAGGCTTGTGTTGATACAAATGGGCAGCCGTGTGATCCGATGGAAAACCCGAATTCAAGGATGATTCTCCTTAAACGTCCAAAGATCATCTATGTTCGCGATTGCAAAACCGATAAGGAAAAGTGGAAGTGGTGATTGAAGGAAGTGTGTTTCCACCTATGACAAACGAAAGGATTTTGATTATGAAACGTATTTTATTTTGTATATCACTAAGGTTTATTATGGCGTCTTTTTTTGTCCATGTAACTTTATCAGAGCCGGTAGTTAAATTCTTTATGAAATTTTCAAATAATATAGAGGAAGTGGCTTGGTTCCTTATAGTATGGTTTTTAATAGTGGAATGGTTTTTTACTCTGGTTGTAACAACAGATTTGGCAAGTTTGTTTTTCAAAAACGATTCTGAAAACAATGAACCGAAGTATCAGGCAAGTGGAAAGAAGTTGCCCCAGAACAAGATGTCTGGGAAAAGCAAATAGACATCGTTGCCTATTATGGCACTTAATTTTGTAATCCATGACAAAATTGATAACGAAGAAATTGCTGACAAGATTATGGATATCCTCACAGAAGAAAGCGTCGTCGATACTATCTTGGAAGCAAGTGGTTTTGCAAATTAAAGAAGGTATACTTAATCTAACCGGCATTCCTCGAATCCATATCAGAAATAAATTAGAGCAAAAACTAATTGATTTCATATTAACAGAATTCAACGCTATAAAATAACTAAAATTTCAGTGTAGCTGCAACACCTACATCGCAGTTATCCTAACAGACTTTAGGTGTTGCAATAATTTTAAAAAAAATGGGAGATACAGAAATGAAATATGATAATATTAAATACCATCTAATCAATACTATCAATGAAGTAACTAAAGAAATTTATTCTTTAGATGAATTTTCTCAAAATCAAATATTCAATGAAAATATCATTCCAGATGAGCCAACTTTATTATTTTTAAATAATAGCTACTATTGTTTAAACGAATTACTCTTAAGCCTTAATAACCTATGATTTTTTTTGTGGCACCTGGCGTATGGATCTTTCCATTCACCAAAATAATAAAATTTAGGATGCCAATCGGGAATCCTCTGTTATTCAAATATGCTATTTTTTTCAGTTCTTTTCATTGCATTCCTGCTTATTGGTTTATGCCATCAGTCACGAAACGAGAAGAAAAAAGTATCCGTGTCACCGGTATATGTCAGGGAGCCGACTTTGGACGAAGTAAGGGAAAAGATAAATGATGTGATTGGTTTTACGAGAGTTCAGTTTTCTTATTTAAATTAAAACGATATCTAAAAGGAGGATTCTAAAATGTCATACAGGACTTACATCAACAATACGCAGGTGTTTGGTAATGGCGAATGTTACCCAGAATGGATCAAGTACGTTGAAAGCAAGGGCATTACAGTCGGTGAAGACGGAGATTATGAGGGTGAGATTGATAATTTCATGGAAGCTCTGGATGTCGTCGAGTCAATCGTAATGCGGCTTGAATCAGAAAGACGGGAGAGGAAAAAGAAGGGAGAAAAGTTCTGCAGCCAGAGTATTTTTGATCTGGGGGATATTTACAATGAAGTTGTTGAAGATCCGGAAGAAGAAAGCCTGCTCGATAAAGAGTTCCATTACCTTGAGAACGGATATATGTTTATGCCGTATACGTTCTTTAAAGCCTGCGAAGACATCCTCGAATACAAAGGTCATTCCTGGAGAGGAAAACATACAAAAATTTTCAAGTTGAAGGAAGGCTGCAAGATCAAAGTGAGTGCTTTTTAATGGTGAGGTGTGCATGGCTAAATATTACGGGGATATTCCATGTGTAAAACTAAATGGAATTGTACATATAACTAAGTGTGCGACAGAATGCCTGTGTGGTCAAAAATGGAGTTACTCGCGACCTTCAAATAGAGAAGATTTTCAAACAGAGAATATAATTTGGAGAAGTCTGAATGCGGTAACCTGTGAAAAATGCAAAGAACTAGGGAGTAAGAAAGGATAAAATGAATAATGAAAATATTTGAAAGAATTAAAAGAAAATATACAAATGGAGATCCATCTTCTGAAGAAAAAACGGGAATACAGAAGAAAAGAATACCATATGGTTACACATTTTACCCGGTGTTGTGGAATGGGGGGAAATATGCAGTTAATCTCTTATTGGGAGCATATGGGTATATGTATGTTTATGCATATATTTACGAATACAGAGAAAAAAAGAGCTTTTTGAAAGGACACAACGGAAAATTTCTGTTCAATGCAGGAGAAATAAGCATGCAAGATGTTGCGCCATCAGATATTCCCCCGGATCTTAATTCTGAAAAGGCACTTTCTTTGCTTTACCCGAATATCATCATGGAAGCCTTTGCTATATATGGGGCAGATCTGCATAACCGGTCCTGGCTGAATGAAGAAGAAAAGAAAGCTGCTGAATGGGATGGGGTTATAGATGCCGTTCAAGATTCTTCCAGCAGACGAGAAAGGTTAGAAAAACGACTCATATATTTAAAGGATTATTTACAAAAGTACGATGGTGTGAGTGAACAGATTTATAATAGTTTTAGCAAAGAAATTACAGAAATAGAAGAAGAACTGGGGAAGCTTGGAGGTTGATACATATCCGCAACTTTTTAGGGTGTTTCGTTATTTCTTAGCTGATAAGATATTTTGGAGACATAAGATTTACGTTTGATAAAAAGGAGAGAAGTGATATGTTTAACAATTACGTGGAAATGCTTAAGAAGGCAACGGAAGCAATGACAAGTTTGCACCACACAGAGGCAGGCCCTGCGGAGTACTTCAGCGCAGTAGGATATGAATTTGCGGTAATAGGACTTGGGATTCTTTGGTTAGCCATTATTGTTGCTGTTATTGCAATTCCCATAGTGATTACTAAATGGGTATTAAATGGAAAATTTGCAACCAGAAAATGGAAAAAATTTTGCAGCATATGGAAAGATGCAAAAGCTATTATTAAACAGAGAAATGATTTGGAAGTTGATTTTCGCTTTTCGATATTACACGATGTGAATGATGTTGTTAATACAATCTTTTCGTTTTATCAGCAGCACTGTGGAAAGGATCGGGTAAAACCGTTTATAGACGCTGCTGCTAAACTTTCAGCAAAAAAACTTTGGAAATACATACAGTTTGAAGATCTAACAAATCTGTACTCTAAGAGTTGGGAAAAGAGTGGTGTTTTTATAGATAAAAAAGATAAAATAAATATTTTTATGACGGGTTTAGGAGTAGAAAAACCAGATGATCATGATTATGATTTAATCGTAAATTCCGATTATATTGATTTGAAAGAAGATGCAAAAAAAATATTTACAGATGTAGGTGAATATAAAAAAGAGAAAAAGATAAACCATATTATGACCAATGTGTATTTGATCTTGTTATATGCAGTATATGCAATATTTCTGATTCCTTTAATTTTGATTTTCATTTAAGATTTGCAAATTGGAGAGTACAATACTGTTTTTAAGGAGAGATTTATGTTAGTAAAACTTGTACCAGGATTAGAAAAATATGCTATGGATTCATCAAACGTAACGCTTTTACTTCTTGTAGTATTTGCGTCAATTGTTATCAAGGATATTTTTGAGCAGAAAAAACTGTTGAAGGAGTATGAGGCTTTTTGGATATACCCTATTATAAGTGTTATATTGTTGATTGGCATTGCTCTAAGTCCGGATATAACATCAGATTTATTTATGATACTTGAACTTCTCTGTAGTGTAAAGATGGGGGCGCTCCAATACGAGCTGAATAAGAAATCAAGGAACAGAATGGGGTCATGTGCGATTTATATACTCATATTGCCGGATAATACGGTAATTGTTGAAAAACCCATGTATGAAAATGAAATGCAGTTGTCAGGATGTATATTTTATAATCCAGAATCCAAGAAATATGAAACTTATGGGACTGTATCGGATAAAACACTTGCAAAAGTCAGAAATAATGAACCCGATCTATATAAAAAGATAGTCAATAATGAGCCGGTCAATGCGCAGGATTATCCTTTATCATGTGTATGGGAAAGTAATATCCCAAAGGAACATGATGAGCTGCTGCAATACATAATCGAAGAGTGTGTTTATCTGTATTCAGATCAGCTTATAGAGTTTGGAGAGTACATGGATAAAGAGACAAATATTATTTTCCAACTTTACGGGAAAAGAAATGATGCAGTCAGCATAACACTTAATGAGTATTTTCAGCATTACCGATAAATGAAATTATAGACAAGATTAAGGCAGAGTTGAATAAACAGTCCTCAGAGAAAGACACATAGGTTATAAAATAAATTGGAATATATCTGCCGTTGGGCGGGGCTTGTGAAACCGAGAGTGATCATGTTGGAAAACGTAGAAGAATTTAAAACATGGGGACCATTGAACCGGCGGCATCATCCAATTAAGGCAAAACAGGATAAGACATTTGAGCGGTTTGTGCAACAACTTCGGGAGCTTGGCTATGAAGTGGAGCTCCGTGAGCTGATTGCTGCCGATTATGGTGCGCCGACTATGCGCAAACGATTCTTTATGATCGCGCGGTGTGACGGCAAGCCGATTGTATGACCAGAGCCAACACACGGACCGGCAGACAAGTGAAGAGGTAAAAGCCGGACTGTTAAAACCATACGTTGGAACATACACACAGATTGATTTCAGCCGGCCGTGTCCTTCGATTTTTGATACATCAGAGGAGATCAAAGAAAAGTACGGCATCCGGGCAGTACGTCCGTTGGCTCCGAAAACAATGGATCGGATCGCAAGAGGTTTGAAAAAGTTTGTACTCGACAATCCGGAACCATTTATCATTCGGTGTAACCACGGCGGCGAGCGCAGACCGAACGATATCCGGGAACCAATACAACAAATCAAATGTTAAATGCCTCACAAAAAAGGAGAAAAAATATGTTAGAAATGATCGAAAAAGTTATTAGAGATGGAGGAAATCTGCATATTGA
>ERZ772851.339-NODE-339-length-59114-cov-4.102372_pt1 | contig 59114 bp, 93 predicted proteins | sample MGYA00512137_ERZ772851 | MGnify/ENA primary metagenome ERZ772851 (study PRJEB29015, sample SAMEA2737663) | human gut metagenome | biome: human gut; feature: human-associated habitat; material: faeces | place: China | collected 2012 ... | reverse complement strand
GCTGTATTCATACCTGTAAGGCGGCCTGCACAGTATCCAAGGAAGTATCCAAGACCGTTATGAAGAAGAACAGCAATGAAGATTACGGCGCCGGACTGGAAGAATTTTGAACCCTGAGAGGAGATAACCCCACCAACAACACAGGCAAGTCCGAGAACGGCAACACCCGGCATAACTTTCTGAAGTTCCCGGAATGTTTTATTCTTTCCCAACAGATAATTTAATAAAAATAATTAAAAATATGAGAGAATTTATAATATCAAAAGGTGGAAAATTTTTATTTAATACTAAATTTATCGATTTTGAAACTATAAATAATAAAATTTCTAAAGTACATATACTTAATTTAAAAGACAATTCTTTAGATAAAATTGAAACAGATACAGTCATTTTAGCAATAGGTCATAGTTCAAGAGATACTTTTGAAAAAATATATGAAAAAGGCCTTTTAGTGGAACCTAAAAATTTCTCTGTTGGTGTTAGAATTGAACATTTACAAAGTGAAATAAATAAATCTCAATATGGTACAATAACCAAATTAAATCTACCATCAGCAGATTATAAACTAGCATATCACAGTCCAAGTGGTCGTTCTTGCTATACTTTCTGTATGTGCCCTGGAGGAGTTGTAATGGCTTCATCTAGCGAAAAAAATACCATAGTAACAAACGGTATGAGTTATTTTGCAAGAGATGGTATTAATGCTAATTCAGCCGTTTTAGTAAATGTTGTTCCATCTGATTTTAACAGTAACTCTCCACTAGCTGGAATATATTTTCAAAAAGATTTAGAAGAAAAAGCTTTTAAATTAGGTGGTTCAAATTATTTCGCCCCTATTCAAAGATTTGAAGATTTTGCTAATAATAAAAAATCAGAATTTATTGGCTCTATAAAACCATCTTATACTCCTGATGTTACACTAGCCAATCTAAACGATATAATGCCTGAATTTGTTTCAAAAACTTTGAGAGAAGGAATTATATACTTTGATACAAAATTACACGGATTTGCCAATCCTGATGCGATTATGACTGGTATGGAGACAAGGAGTTCTTCACCTGTTAGAATTTTAAGAAATGAAAATTTGGTTTCAAATATAGATGGAATTTATCCTTGTGGTGAAGGTGCTGGTTATGCAGGTGGAATTATGTCTGCTTCTGTAGATGGATTTAAATGTGCTATTGCTAATATTTCGAGAAAAGCCTAAAAAAGCTTAATAGTATAACATAGCTACTGGTTCTGTGGGGTATATTATACTATTAAGCTTTTTTAGGCTTTTCTCATTTCTTCAACTATTCTAACTAAATTTTCCACCAAATATTCCACATCTTCCTTTGTATTATAATCTCCAAAAGTTAGCCTTAAAGCACCTTTAGAAAGCTCACTTGGAAGTCCTATAGCAGTCAATACATGAGATGGACTTGCTTCTTTTGAAGAACAAGCAGACCCCCCAGAAGCACAAATTCCAACTTCATCTAATCTTAATAATAATTCTCCAGAATTTAAATCTTTAAAACTTATATTTATATTTCCTGGTAATCTTCTTTCCATAGTACCATTTATATAAATATCTGGTATTTTTTCCTGTATTTTATTTAAACAATAGTCTCTTAAATTTTTTAATTTTTGTTGATATTGTTCTATATTTTTTTCAGCAATTTGGCAAGCTTTACCTAAAGCTACTATTTCTGCTACATTTTCTGTTCCAGATCTTTTATTTTTTTCTTGATGTCCTCCGTCCATAAATCTTTCAAATTCTATTCCACTTTTTACATATAAAGCTCCAATTCCTTTAGGTGCATATAATTTATGTCCAGATAATGATAACATATCAATATTCATTTTTCTTACATCTATTGGTATATTTCCAACAGCCTGAACAGCATCTGTGTGAAATATTATTCCGTGTGAATGTGCAATTTGTGCAATTTCTTTAACAGGTTCTATTGTACCTATTTCGTTATTTGCATACATTATGCTTATTAATATGGTTTGGTCCGTTATTTCACTTTCTAATTTTTCTAAATTTAACATTCCGTCTTTATCAACATCTATATAACTTATTTTAAATCCTTTATTTTCTAAACTTTTACAACTATTTAATATTGCTGGATGTTCAATTTTAGAAGTTATTATATGATTTCCTTTTTCTTTGTTAGCATATGCTATGCCTTTCAATGCAGTATTATCGCTTTCTGAACCGCAACTTGTAAAATATATTTCCTCTGGACTGCAATTAATAAGTGAAGCAACTCTTCTTCTTGCCTCACTTATGGCTCTTTTGGCACTTCTGCCTATACTATAAAGTGATGATGGATTTCCATATTCGATACTTAAATATGGTATCATTTCTTTAAAGACCTCATCTTTTACTCTTGTTGTAGCACTATTATCAAAATATTTAACTTCCATAGTTTTCCCTCTTTTTACTTTTTATATATTATATTCAGTAGTTCTTACTTTTGATTAATTATTTTCAAAATTTCATTCATTTTTTCCATTGTTCCTCTATAACCATATTTATAACATTCATCTAATTTTTCTATTTCTAATAATCCTGTCTTATCTGTTTCTATTGTTAAAACCATATCACTTGCTCCAAGACTTTCTTCAGATACTTTATTCCCCATTATATCTATTGACCTCATTGCTATATCCATTACTGTACTTTGATTATTTATTTCATCAGCTTTAAAATTTATTGCTATTACCTTATTTGCTCCCTGTAGTTTAATTTCTTGTGCTGGAACATTGTCTAATATTCCTCCATCTAAAAATTTATGTGTTTTATATTCACAAGGATTAAATACAACTGGGAAACTACTACTTGCTCTTATTGCTTTTCCTATTGATATATCTGTAATATACTTATCTTTTTCCTTTGAATTTTCAGGTATAAAATTCGTAAATATATATTCTTTTGAATCTTTTAAATCAACAGTTGGAACAACAATCGGCATATTTATATCAGTTAGTTTTCTAATTCCTTTTCTTTTAGCAACTTCATCAAATCCTTTTTCAATCTCTTCTCCAGAATAAAATCCAGCAAACGGAACTTTTTTATTTGAAAAGAAACTTCCAAAACTTGTGAAAATAGATTTTGGATTTTGATTAACAAGTTCTCTTGCATATCTTTTGAATAGTATGTAAATATAATATGGCGAATATCCCATTGCATATAATGTAGCTATAATACTTCCTGAACTTGTTCCTCCAATTACATCTATTTTTATATTATTTTCTTCTAATGCTTTTAAAGCTCCAGCATGAGCTATTCCTCTAATTCCACCTCCAGATAGTGCTAATCCTAATTTCATTTTTTTCACCTCGCCTATTTTTATTTTAATTATTTACTATTTTTTATGTTTTTAAACTTGGTTTTGTTACTTAATTAATTCATCAAAAAATGTCGAAAATTGCGATGAAAAGTGCAACAAAAATACGATTTTTTATTGCAATATTCGGCATTTTATTGTATTATATAAACATTAGATATCTAATTAATTTTAAATCAAAAATATTAATTCTAAGAAATTTTTATCTTAAATTAAAATTCAAATTAAAATTAAAAAATCAAAAGCAAAAGGAGGAATAAAATTTGAAAGTTAATCAAGTGATTAATATTGACAAAGCAAAAGAAAAATATTATAATAAGGTTAATCTAACCAATGAAGCAACTTTTACATTTTATGATTATTTGAAATATAAATTATTTGAAAAGATGCAAAAGGCTAAAAATACTATGTTACATGAACAAAAAGAAAAATATGAAAGGCTAGAACAACAAGAAAACAGAGTAAATAATGAACATGATAAAGTATTTAGAAAAATACTTTCAGACAAAATAGAAGTAACAAAATTCTTGAATGAGCAATTAAAAACAAATTTAAAACCAGAAGATATAGAACAATATAATTCAAGCTATATAAATACTCTAATGCAAAATGAAGAAGCAGATGTAGTATATAAATTAAAAAGCAAAAATGAATTTTTCTTGATAGAGCATCAATCAAAAGTAGATTATAGAATGCCCTTTAGAATTTTAAAATATGAAATGGCAATAATAGAAAGTGCAATAGATGAAAAAGAATGTAAAAGGAAAGATTATTTATACCCAAGAGTAAATGCAATAATTTTATATACAGGGAAACAAAAATGGAATGTATCAAAAACATTCCATGAAACACAAGTGACAAGCATACTAGAAAAAGCAATAGAATTTGCAAAATATATTCTTGTAGATATTAATAATTATACAGAAGAAAAATTATTAGAAACTCCATCATTTATGACAAAAGCATTATTAATAGAAAAAGCAAAAGATAATGAGCAAATAGCAAATTATATAGAAAAGATAGTAGAAATAATAAATAAAGACAAAGAAAATTATTCAGACAATATGAAGGAAATATTTAAAATAATGTTAACTCAAATAATAAAAAATAAAATAGGAAAAGAAAAAACAGATGAATTTCTAAAAAAACTAAATATAGGAGGTGATAAAGATATGATGGCAGTATTTGAAACAATTCAACAAGACAACAAACGTATATATAGACGTGGAAAAAAGGATGGTATTGTTGAAGGAATTAAAAAGGGAATATCACAAGGAATAATGGAAAACAGTATTGCAATTGCTAAAAAACTATTAAGTAGGAATAATTCCAAAGAAGAAGTTGCAGAAATAACAGGACTAAAAATAGAAGAAATAGAAAAATTACAATAAAAACAAAGTATGCTATACACATTACTAATTGACTAACTTACCTCAAAATGTTATACTATAAAAAGAAAAATAATGAGGTGAAAAAATGAATGTTACACTACCAGAAAAAAATAAAATAAACAAAAGAAGAATAATAATTTATAGTATAGCAATATTTGCATGTATACTAGCAATAGTAGTTATAATTGGAATACAAATACTTGGAAATGATGTTGTAGACAATTTTTTTGGAGTTAGTAAAATAACAAAAAAAACAGAAGAAGAGGAAAATAGGTTAAAAGCAAATTTTGATACATTATTTCAAAATCAATTAGAAAATAATAGCTCTTGTGAGGTAAAAAAAATTGATAAAAATAAAGATATTGTATATACCAATTATGAGAACACTGATAAATCAGCTAATAATTATGAAATGAATGTAAATTTACCATATATAAATATAAAAAATCAATCAGTAAAAGATTATAATGAAAACATAAAGAATATCTTCCAAGCAAAAGCAGAAGAAGTTTTAAAAAGTACAAATAGTAATGTTATTTATACAGTAAAATATGAAGCATATATAGAAAATAATATTTTATCATTAATAATCTATTCTGATTTAAAACAAGATTCAAGTGCTCAAAGAATTATAGTACAAACTTTTAATTTTAATTTAGAAACAAATAAAGAATTAACATTAGAAGATATTATAAAAATTTATGAACTTGATGAGAAAACAGTGCAAGACAAAATAGATAATGAAATAAAAACAGAAGAAAAAAAGGCGGAAGACTTAAAAGCATTGGGGTATAATGTTTTTACAAGAGATACAAAAAGTGATATGTACAAAATAAAAAATGCTACAGAATTCTTTGTACATAATAATAATTTATATATAATTTATGCCTATGGAAATGATAAATTAACAAGTGAAAGAGATATTGTAGTAATGTAAAGATATAAATAACAAAAATAGCTAACTTTTAAAGTTAGCTATTTTGTTTGAAAATAAAAGGGGATGTTTTTATTTTTAAGTCAGATTTTCTTCTGACTATGTTCATATTATAATAATGAATTTTGTCCATTTTGTGAATTAAAAGTGAAATCTAAGTTAAGGTTGTTCACCTAATGTTAAAGTAATTTCTTTTTCTGTACCATTTCTGTTAATTTTTAATTTTAATTCATCACCAATTTTATGAGAATTTTTAACTTCATTTAATTCATCCATTGTTTTTATTGATTTTCTCTCGACTTCTATAATAACATCTCCAGCTTTTAATCCAGCTTTTTCAGCAGCTGAGAAGTCTTCTACAGATTTAACATAAACACCTTCAACTAAATTATAAGTTTTTGCTGTTTCAGCATTTAAATCAATACCAGATATTCCAATAAAAGGTCTTTTAACTTTGCTGTATTGAATTAATTGAGATGTAATATCTGTAGTAGAATTAATAGGAATAGCAAATCCAATACCTTCAATTCCAGTACCAGAAAGTTTTAGAGTATTAATACCAATTACTTTACCTTCACTATTAACTAAAGCACCACCACTATTACCAGAATTTATAGCAGCATCTGTTTGAATACAAGTATAAGTTTTTCCATCTGAATCAGTAATTTTTCTATTAACAGCACTTATAATACCAGTTGTTACTGTACTGTTCATATTAACTGGGTTACCAACAGCCATAGCAAATTCTCCAACTTTTACAGAATCAGAATCAGCAAATTCAGCTTTTGTTAAACCTGTTTTTTCAATTTTTATAACAGCTAAATCAGTTTGTTCATCTTGACCTACAATTTTAGCTTCATATTCAGTTTCATCTCCAAATAAAGTAACAGTTACCTTTCCAGCATCTGTGATTTGATAATATGAGTTTGACTCAGAAGTGCTTGAAGATACAACATGATTATTTGTTAAAATGTAACCATCATCACTAATGATAATACCTGAACCAGAAGCTGTTGCGGTAGAAGAAGAGCTTCTACCAAAGAAAGATTGAGTATTTACAGTATATTCAATTTTAATACCAACAATAGATGGCAAAATTTTATTAGCCGCATATACAGCAGTATCTGAATAATTACTTAAAGATGTTTGAGTAACATAACCATTAGATTGAGTTGATGAACTATTAGATGTACTTATATTACTTGAAAAATTATTTATTAATTTTGATCTTATTGATGGGACACCAAAACATGTTCCAAGTACAACACTACATCCAACTACACCACTTACAAATGGTAATATAACTGTTTTTCCAAAACCTGTTTTATTTTTTTGTGATTTTTCATTTTTATTATAAGATGATGAACCTGTAACAGGAATTGCTTTAAATTTTGTTTCGTTTTTTTCGTTTTCTTCCATAAGAATACCTCCTAAAATAAATTATGTATTTTATTTATGATTATATCATAACCTAATTTTATCTAAGAATACAATAGAATTGTGAAAATTGTGTGAAAATAATGTATAAATTGTTTGTACTTTTTAAAATTAAAAAATATTAAAAACTCCTTGAAAAAAACACGTTCTACATATATAATAAGTAAAAGAATGGAGGAATATAAATGAAAAAAAATAGAGGAATAACAATGGTAGCATTAGTAATAACAATAGTAGTATTATTAATAATTGCTGGAATATCAATAGGAGCAGGAAATAATGCAATAAAAAACTCAAAATTGGAAAACTTAAAAACAAATATGTTATTAATAGAAGTAAAAGCGAAAGAACAAATAGAAAATGCAAAATTTAGACTTGGAACAAGTTTTGATAAAGCAACAGAAGAAGAAAAAACAAATAGAGTAAATACAGCAAAAAGCGAATTTACAGGTGAAGAAATTGTTGATGGAAATATATTTAATAATAATACAAAAATAACAACTGAAAAAATCAAAGAAGATAATACAAATAATGTTTATTATTATAAATTAAGTACACAAAATTTAATGGATATGGGATTAAAAAATGTGAAATCAGATGAAAAAGATGGGTATTATATAGTAAAATACGACTTAAAAAATAGTACAATTGAAATATATAATACAGAAGGATTTGAAGATGAGGGAAATGTTGTATATTCACTAACAGATATAAAACAAGTAAGATTAAAATAAAGGAAGCAAAATACGAAATGAAAGAAAAAGAATTAGAAAGATTAACAAATTTAAAACAAATAGAAAAAGAATTACACAAAAAAGGATTTAATGCAATTTGTGGAATAGATGAAGCTGGAAGAGGACCACTTGCCGGACCAGTAGTTGTTGCTGGAGTAATTATGCCAGCAGATTCGATGATAGAAGGAGTAAATGACTCAAAAAAAGTATCTGAAAAAAAGAGAGAGCTATTATATGACAAAATAATAGAAGAAGCAATTAGTTACTCAGTTGCAATAATAGGACAAGATGTAATTGATGATATAAATATTTTAAATGCTACAAAACAAGGTGTTACAAGTGTTGTAAAAGGATTAGATGTTAGACCAGATTTAATAATTATAGATGCACTTCAACATATTGATACAGATGGTGTACCTTATGAATCTATTATTAAAGGTGATGCAAAATGCTATTCAATAGGTGCTGCATCAATTCTTGCAAAAGTAACTAGGGACAGAATTATGAGAGAATGGGATGAAGTATATCCTCAATATGGATTTGCAAAACATAAAGGCTATGGGACAGCAGCACATATAGCTGCAATTAAAGAACATGGATTATGTCCAATTCATAGAAGAAGTTTTACAAAAAATTTTGTATAGGAGACAAAAGATATGAATATTTTAGAAATTATAGAAAAAAAGAGAGAAAAGCAAGAATTAACAAATGATGAGATAAAATATTTTGTCGATGCATATGTTAATGAACAAATTGCAGATTACCAAGCTGCAGCATTAGTAATGGCAATTTTTCTAAATGGAATGTCAAAAAGAGAAACTACAGATTTAACATTAGCAATGGCACATTCAGGGGAAATATTAGATTTAAAGAGTTTAAATAAGATTATAGTAGATAAACATTCAACAGGAGGAGTAGGGGACAAAGTATCAATATGTTTGTTACCATTAGTTGCATCACTAGGAGTACCTGTTGCAAAAATGTCTGGTAGAGGTCTAGGATTTACTGGGGGTACTGTAGATAAACTAGAATCTATACCAGGGTATAAAACAAATATAGATATCAACAATTTTATAAAAAATGTTGAAAACATTGGTATAAGTATGATTTCACAGACATTAAATTTAGCTCCGGCTGATAAAAAATTATATGCATTAAGAGATAGTATTTCTTGTGTTGAAAGTATACCATTAATTGCATCAAGTATTATGAGTAAGAAAATTGCAAGTGGAGCAGAAAAAATTGTTTTAGATGTAACTGTTGGAAGTGGTGCATTTATGAAGAATATCAAACAAGCTGAAGAATTAGCAAATGAAATGATTGAAATAGGAAAATTAGCTAATAGAGAAACAGTATGTGTTTTAACAAATATGAATGAACCATTAGGAAAAGCAGTAGGTAATAACTTAGAAGTAATTGAAGCAATAAAATTTTTAAAAGGAGAAATGCCAGAAGATTTAAAGGTAGTTGTTTTAGAACTTGGAGCATATATGGTAAAATTAGCAGGATTAGGTGATGACTTAGAAGAAAATAAAAATAAACTATTAGAAAACATAAATAACGGAAAAGGTTACGATAAATTTCTAGAATTAGTTAATAACCAAGGTGGAGATATTTCATATCTAGAAAATTTAGATAAATTCGAAAAAGCAAAATATATAGAACCAATAATAGCACAAAGTTCAGGCTTTATAAATGAAATAAATGCTGAAGATATAGGAAAAGTTGCTTGTGGTTTAGGAGCAGGAAGAATTAGAAAAGAAGATAGAATTGATTATTCTGTAGGAATAGTTCTTGATAAAAAAGTATCCGCAAAAGTAGAAAAAGGAGAGGTAATTGGTTATATACATGCTAACGATTTACAAAAATTAACAATAGCAAAAGAACAAATAAAAGATATAATAAAAATATCTTCAAACCAAGTAAAAGCAGAAACAATAATATTTGAAATAATAAAATAGAAATAAAATCTTTAAATATCATATTGCAATACAACCTAAAAAAGGCTATAATAAATATAGATTTTGATGGAGGAATAGGAATGAAAAATAATAAAGAAAAGAAAATAAAAACAAAACAACAAAAACAATTTGATAAAGGACAAGTATTTATTAAAATTATGGCAGGAATTTTAGCTTTACTTATGATACTTGCAACATCAGCAACATTAATATATTCATTAATATAAGAGGTGTATTTTATGGGAAATAGTATAAGTAGTAATTGGATGAAGTTTTATGATGAGAATATATTAGCTTTTTTTCAATCACTAAAAGATAATCCTTTTAGTTTATTTACAGCAATATTAGATTTAGCAATAGTTATATTTTTATTATATGCATTTTTTAGAATGGTAAAAGGTTCAAGAGCTTGGCAATTAATAAAAGGAATTGCATTTCTAATAATTGCAACTTGGGTAAGTGGATTACTTAACTTAAATATATTAAATTCAATTTTAACAGGAATAATGAATTGGGGTGTTATTGCATTAGTTGTAATATTCCAACCTGAATTAAGAAGAGGATTAGAACAATTAGGAACTAATAAATTAACAAAATTTTTTGGAATACAAAGTGACTTAGCAACAAAAACAAAAGAAGATGTATATAAAGTTGTAATAGCTGCAACAGAACTTTCAAAAACAAAAACAGGAGCTTTAATAGTATTTGAAAGAGACATAAATATTCAAGATATAATATCAACAGGTGTACCAATGAACTCAGAAGTATCACCACAATTATTAGTTAATCTATTTGTTCCAAAAACACCATTACATGATGGAGCAGTAATTATTAGTAATAATAAAATAGCAGCAGCCGCTTGTGTATTACCATTAGCTGATGATGCTGATATTGCAAAAGAATTAGGAACAAGACATAGAGCTGCAATAGGTGTCTCAAAAGAATCTGATGCAATAGTAGTGGTTGTATCGGAAGAAACAGGAAAAATATCAGTTGCAAAAGATGGAACACTAATTGCAGATGTAAGAGAAGATACTTTGAAGAAAATTTTAATAAGCAATATTGTTACTAAACGTTTTACAGAAAAAACAGTTGTGAAAAAAGATAGATTAAAAAGCATAAAACAAAGCTTAAGAAAAAAAGAAAAAGAAGAGAATAAAGAAAATTAAAATAAAAGTCGCTTATTTGGTGGCTTTTGGAGTTTTATTATAGGAGTTTTTATGAGAAATATAAAATTAACAATAGAATATGATGGAAAAGAATTTAATGGGTGGCAAAAACAGCCTAAAACTAATGGTTTGAACATATTTTGATTTCATTTCAAAGTAGTTCAAACCATTGTTATATTTATGTTTTAGATTTTCAATATATTTTCAAATAAATACAAAATATTTTAAAAATAATTCGTATGGCTGTACTTACGGCTGTACAAACGCATATTTAAAAGTCAAGTGTCAAGCCATTTTCCTTTAAATAGTTGTAAGATAAATCAAGATGTTCTTTTTTAAATTTATCAAAAACTTCACAATAGACATTTAAAGTAGTTGCAACATTTGCGTGTCCCATTATTTTTGCTAAAACGGATGCAGGCATTCCTGATTCAATACATCTAGTTGCAAATGTATGTCGAAGCATATGCTGATGAACATCATAACCTTTTCCAATGCTATAATTTTTGCAAAACTCTTTGAACATCACATTAACAGTATCTGTACTTATACATTCTTTATATGAATTGCAAAATAGAAGGTTATAATCATTTTCTGTATAATAATCTGATGATAAATATTCCTTAAGTATATTTTCAACATTAGAATCCATCATTATATCTCTAATTCCATTTACTGTTTTTGTATAAGAACCGATTGTTGCTCTATCATCAAATGTACGAGTAATAGTTCTTCTAATATGAATTATTTTATTTTTAAAATCAATATCATTTAGATCTAAAGCATTTATTTCACCCATTCTCATACCAGTAAATAAACTTAATAAAATTTGATATTTATATCTAAATTTTTTTGTGTTTTGTAACTCATTAATAAGCTGTTTTTGCTCATCAATAGTAAAAGCAGATACATTTTTGGATTTGTTTTTATACTTTTGAGATAAAGGTATTTCAAATTCTAGCTGATTGTCTAAAAAGTTATAACGCAAAATATTTCTCCTCACAGCTATTTTAAAAGTATTGTTGACTATTCCATATATTTTAGCAATAACAGAATCTGAATATTTTGTGATATATATTAAGAAATCTTTTAAATCTTTTTCTGTAATTTTTTGAAGTTCCATGTTAGCAATATAATGTGTAGAGATGTTCTTTAATGTAAGCAATTTACGAGAATAGGAACTTTCTTTTAATTTATTCATTTTATAGGCAGTATCAATAAATTCTTTTGCAAGATCATAAAAAGTAACCCTTGATTTATCTACATATGTATCTGTATTCAATTCTGTAATAACTTTTTCCAATTTCTTTTTTACTTCTTGTCTTGTCTTTCCATATATAGTTTTCCTTTTTCTTTTTCCAGTTTTTTCATCATACATAGCAATAGTGTATTCAGTAACCCACATGATTTTACCATTTCTTTTTCTTTTGAATATTGTACCTTCACCATTTCCACGAGTTTTAGTTGCACCCATAATAAAAACCTCCATATTCAATAATTTTTTGTTTCAAACTATTGAAAATGAAAGCATTATTTGATATTATAATAATGTAATCACTTTCAATAGTGGTTATGCTCTGGGTAATGTGTGGCTTCCGCAAAAAGATACACATTATCCTTTTTTTATAAGTCTATATCTGAATTTATCTTTTGATTATTTTGTTTAAATTCTTTTACAAATTTCATAGCCTTAAAATCATTAGTACAATTAAATGAAATATATTTAATTTCATCATGATCTAAATAAGTAAAAACTAAATATGAAGTTACTATATTTGATGTTTTCTCTTTAGATCTTCCACCAATCATTGAACCAAGTGGACCAAATAAAAAGGCACCACCAATAGCACCACCAATGCTTGAAACATTACTTTTTTGAATTTCAACATCATTGGTTATTGCAACATCAGTAACTTTTTCTTTAAGCAATTTAAAAGTCATATTGTTTGCACAAAATTCATATTCATTTGGTTTAGAAAATATTTTTGTATATATATTTTGAGCAACAGGAAGACCACTATAATGCAATAATGTTATAAATAAAGAAGCATTTTTATCTTGTTTAATTTTTTTTACTTTTTTGGCTTTTTTATTATAAGAACCTATTATGGCACAGATAGCAATAATAATTATTAAGCTAATAATTCCAATAAGTGATTCCATATGAATTTCTCCTTTTTAAAATATTTTATAAATTTTATTATTTAAAAGCACTTTTATTTTCAGCCTTTACTACTTTACCCAATATTTCTATTGTATCATAAAGGTTGTCAGCAGGAATTTCTATTGTTTTACAACAGGTATTCATTGCAATTAACTGATATATATTATTATTTTCATCTAATACTAATTTCCTTATCGTATTTTTTCCATTTAGTTTTAAAAGATATGTTCCTTTGTTTTTATTGTCAGTTTTGTCAATTATGTTTTGTTTGTATATTAGGGCAATATCTCCAACATCTAGCAAAGGAAACATAGAATCATCTTCGGATATGAATTCAAAATAGTTATTATTGTCACAACTTCCTTCTATTAAGTCAGAAACATTTATACTAAAATAATCTGCGAGTAATTGCACTTTGTTCATTCTTGGAAGTCTAGTGCCATTACACCAACTAGAAATAGCAGATTTATTTATATCTAAATCATTTATAATATCTGTTTGAGTTTTTCCTTTTACTGTCATATAATAATTTAAATTTTTGGAAAATATTTTTTTGTATTTGTTATCCTTGTCCATATAAAAACCTCGCTTTCTCAACATTTGACTATATTATAATACTAAAAGTAGAAAAAATCAATAAAAAAGTTTAAAAAATTCTACTTTTAGTATTGACATTCTACAAAAAGTAGAATATAATGTGAACAAATCAAGAAAGGAGCGAATAAAAATATGGAGAAAAAATTACAAATAACATTAACCGCAGCAAGAGTTAATGCAGGTTATTCATTAGATGAGGTAGCCAAGGAAATGAAGAAAACAAAAGGAACTATTATTAATTGGGAAAAGGGAAGAACATCAATTAAGATAGCAGAGTTTGAAGAACTTTGTAATTTATATAAAATTTCAAAGGATTATATTATTTTACCCACCACTCTACAAAAAGTAGATTAAAGGAGGAGAAATATGAAAAAAATAAAAAAATGCGGAAGCCACACATTAAAGGAGGAAAATTAAATGGAATTACAAGATAATGTTTTTTATACCCCAACACAATTTGCAGAATTGAGAAATTGCAGTGTACCGACAGCATTAAGCATCTATAATTCACAAGATTTTCCAAGTGAAAATTTTGGAAAAGAGAAGGTTGCATTAGGAAGTGCAATAAGAGAATGGTACAAAAAGAAAAGATTAAAGGGGGAAGAATAATGAAAATAACCAATAAGAAAAAATTTATAGTAAGAATATTAGAACTTATTACAATAATAGCAACAATTATTTTAACAATAGTATCAATAAAATATGCCAATAGAATAAGAGGTTATAAAGCATTTGGAGGAGAGTATTTAGTACCTGTTTTTGGCTTAATTATAGTATTAGTTTTAGAGAGTTTTTTAGATGAAGATCAAAACTAATAAAGGAGGATTTTACAATGGAAAAAAGTGCAAATTTAAAGGATGCAGAAAGAGAGCTACAGAAAACATTTGAAAAAGAAAAAATGAATGACAAAGATACAAAATTACTATATGCGATAGGATATTTAAAAGCAAGTAAATTAGATAAGGACGATACAATAACAGTAATAAAACATATATTTTTTGAAGAAATATAGGAGGGTACAAATGATTCAATATTACCAGGAGTTATTAAATGAATGTATTGATATTGCAGAAGCTAAAACAAAATATAAAAATATGTTATTAACATTATTAAAGATGAAATATAGATTAAAAAGTTTGAAAGGAGGAAAAAGAAAATGCCAGGGAAACATAGTAGAGAAGCAGTAGAAAATAAGAAACTTCAAGAAATAATTGCAAGAAGGGATAAAGAAATTAAAGATATAAAAACAGAATGTGCAGAACAATTTAAAATGATTAAGGACTTATGTTTTATAAATGAATACAATAATAAAAATATCAAATTAAAGAAAATCTACGAAATTGCTTCAGATAACTTTTCAGCACTAGTAAAAGACATAGTGATAAATGAAACAGATGAAACCGCAAAAATAATAGAACTACCAAATACCGACCAAAGTAAATAAATAGTTCTAAAAAACACATATATAAATGTTTCTTTAAATATTGTAGCATACATATCTAAAGAAATCAAGAGAGGAGTAATATGGAAATACATGAATTAAGGCAGGATTTAATACAAAGGACAAATAATAATAGTTTTTATAATAGGGGAACCAACACTGAACAATGCTACAAAGCATATGCTAATGAAGTTATAGAATGGCCAATATCTGAGGTTAAAAAGCAAAAAATATTAGATAACTTATATAAAAAATATTCAAAAATATTAGAGTATGAATCTCAACATGTACCAGTTATGGTAGCAGGGCCAGCAAAATATAATTCTAAAAGACTTGATAAAAGTGAACAAATATTGAAGGCTTCACATGAATTGAGTGAATGGTTCGAGGACTTAAGAAAACAAGTAGAAAATGCCAAAAAAGATGATTCCAAAGAAGAAAAAGTAAAATATATTATTGATGGAATAAAAAGGCTTATTCAATTAAATTTAGATCCAACAAAAGATATTATGAACCTAGCAACCATTGATAATAAAAAGTTTATAGAGGTATATGAACAATTACAAGAAAAATATAAGTGGAGAAAAAACAGTAATATATATAAATTATACCAAGCATCAATAAATGGCGAAGTAAAAGAAATAAAAAAAGAAATTATTTATGAAGATGAAAATTTTACATCTTATATTGAGGGAGACAGAGCGTATATAAAATTTACTATGAAATGCAAAAGACAATTAATATATGCTTTAAAGAAAAAAGGCTGGTGGTGGAATTCTTATAAGTCAGCGTGGAGTACATATCTAGATAGAGTAAACACAGAATGGATTAAAAATATAAGTGAAAAATACGAAGAGTATTTGTAAAAGAGGTGACAAAAATGAGAATATGCCCTAGATGTAAAGGAATACTTGGAGAAAGGCCTGCATTGTCCAGAAGAGATGGAAAAACTGATATATGTTCCCAATGTGGACTTTTGGAAGCGTTAGAAGATGTAGAAAAGTTAAAGAAAACAAGGAAGGAGAATAAAAATGCAAATAAAGATATCTAATTTAAAACTAAAAAATTTTAAGGGAATAAAAAATTTAGAGATTAATTTCGAAGGAAAAAACGCAAATATATATGGAAAAAATGCAACAGGAAAAACAACAGTATTTGATGCTTTTAAATGGCTATTTTTTGATAAAGATAGTAGCGATAGGAAAGATTTTAATATAAAAACATTAGATGAAAATAATAAACCAATTCATTTTTTAGAACATGAAGTTGAGGCCATTTTACTAATAGATGGAGTGGATATGACTTTTAAAAAAATGCTGAAGGAAAAATGGGTTACTAAAAGGGGAGAAACACAACAAGAATTTTCTGGACACGAGACAAGTTATTGGATAGATGAAGTACCAGTCAAAAAGAAAGATTATGAAGAAAAAATCAATAGTTTAGTTCCAGAAAGTCTATTTAAATTAATAACAGATCCTTTGTATTTTAATAAACAATTAAAATGGCAGGAAAGACGAGAAATATTGACTAATATATCTGGTAATCAAATAACAGATGAGGAGATATTAAACGCAAATGAAGAATTTAAAACATTACAACAAAACTTAAATGGTAGAAGTATAGAAGATTATAAAAAGGTTATTCAATCTAAAATAAAGGAATTAAATAATCAAAAGGAAAGTATTCCTATAAGAATAGATGAACTTACCAATACTTTAGTAACAGAGCATAATATAAATTATGATGAATTAGAAAAACAAAAAGAAACATACAATCAAGAATTGAAAAAAATTGAAACAGAGATGTTTGATATACAAGCGAGAGCAAAAGAAAATATAGAAAAAGCCGATAAACTTGCGAAGGCAAAAAATGAATTAAATGAATTAAAAATTACACTAGAAAAGGAAAATAAGCAGCAATATGTAGCAGAAAAAATAAAACTAATAAATGATAAGGCCTTAAATGAAAGTATGTTGAGAAATAAAAGACAAGAATTGGATGAGAGACAACTAAAAATAGAGCAAGACAGCAAAAGAAAAAATGAATTATATAAAAAGTGGGATGAAATTAGTAATACAAAACTGGAATTTGATCCGGATTCATTTGTATGCCCAACTTGTAAGAGAGAATATGAGACAGAAAAAATTGAAGAAATTAAAAAACAATTTGAAAATAATTTTAACAATCATAAAAAGGTAGAACAAAATGCAATAAATACAGAAGGACAAGCAATTAATTCAAGAATTAAAGAAAATACAGAAACAATTGAAAAAATAAAAATGGAAATGGCAGATATCGATACAAAATTAAATGAAACAAAGGTTAAAATTGAGAATATTGAAAATGAAGAAGCAAAAAATGCAACTATTGATGTAACAGCATTTCCAAAATATCAAGAAAAACTAAAGGAAGTTAATGAACTACAGGAAATAGTAGATAAACTAATAAATGGTGATACATCAGAAATTCAAGGTAGAAAAAATAATATTATAGATCTAATTAATAATATTGATAAACAATTAAATGAAAGGGCTATACAAGAAAGAACAAAAGAACGCATAAAAGAGTTGGAAAATGAAGAAGAAAATATAGCAAATAAAGTTCAAGAATTAGAAGCACAACAATATCAAATTGAACAATTTACAAAAACAAAAGTTGAACTATTAGAAAGTGCTATAAATAGCAAATTTGAAGTAGTAAAATTTAGACTTTTTGATACACAAATTAATGGAGGACTTGTTGAGTGCTGTGATACATTAGTAAAAGGTGTACCATATTCAGATGTAAATAATGCACATAAAATACTTGCAGGGTTGGATATTATAAATACATTAATAAAATTTTATCAAACTTCAGCACCAATATTTATAGATAATAGAGAGTCAATAAATGAATTATATAACATAAATGCACAAATAATTAGCTTAATAGTAACAACAGATTCTCAATTAAGAATCGAGGTGATATAGATGGAGAAAAAAGTATATTCATCATATGCATTTACTGAGAATGAAACCGAAAAAATGAAAATTAATATGAAAATTTATGAAGAATTAGAACAAAAATACAAAATATTAAAAGTTAGTGATATTGACCATAAAGCACCTACAAGCGAAGAATTAGAACAAAACGATATAGTTTATTCAAGAAAAGCTTGTTATGCACATGGAGAATATAGAATTTATAAATGTCCTGATGAAGTAACATTAGATGAATTAGCTTTAATATGTGATGGTGGAAATTTATGTTTTGGATACAGAGGAGATAAGAAATTCCTATCAGTATCTGAAGACTAGGAAATGAGGTGTAGTATGGCAAGACTAAATATATTTGGAACATTTGCGGATAACTTTATATCATTTGCAGGAGGAAATCCAGGTGCATTAAATACACTTTTTGAACTGCAAAAAGAAGCGAAAGACAGAACAGCATTATTTTTATTAACACTAGATAGAATGGAACTATATGAAAGTCACTTATATATGCTTTGGAATGATTGCTGCAATAGAGATATAAAAAAGGTAATAAAAATATTAGAACTATATGAAAGAGAAATAATAACACAACAAGATATTGATGAAAGAATAAAAAATGTGGGTTATGGAAGAAATTTCGATGATCTAATAAAAGAAAGTGAGGAAATAAAAAAATGAATAATGAAATTTTAAAAGTATCAAGTAAATCAAATCCAAATGCTGTAGCAGGGGCAATAGCAGGATTAATAACAGAAGATAAGAAAACAGAATTACAAGCAATTGGAGCAGGAGCAATAAATCAAACAGTAAAGGCAATAGCAATAGCAAGGGGATTTGTAGCACCATTAGGAATTGATTTAATTACAATACCTGCATTTGCAACAGTAGTAGTAGAGGATCAAGACAGAACAGGAATGAAATTTATTGTGAAGGGGATAAAATAATATGAATAATGCAGAAGAATTTGTAAAAGGAAAAATGAAAAACATAGCTCAAAAAGTTGAAAATGAATTACCTAATGGATTTGGATTTGTAGTTTTAGCATTTTCATTTAATACAGAGCCTAATACTTCACAAATGATGTATGTATCAAATGCAGACAGACAAGATGTTGTAAAGGCAATGAAAGAATGGATAGATAAGACAGAAAAAACATATGGAAATGATACAAATAAATATTAAGAAAGGAATTTGAAATTATGGAAAATGAGAAAATAAATATAACTAAATTAGAAAGCGAATTAGCGTATTACAAAGGATTTTATGAAGGGGTAAAGGAAATGACAACATTATTAGGAGATGGCCCAATAGATATAAATCATAACTTTAATGTAAGTGAAGAAAAAAAAGAAAGACCTAAAATGAAAGTAACAGTAGGAAGCATTGATGGAGAAGCAGTAGAAGCATTTAAGAAAATGTTAAAAGAGATGGGGGGAGAAGAATAGTATGGGAACAGAATTAGTAAATAAAGAAACTGGAGAAATAAAAAAAGCAGAACCAACAGCAAGTGAAAGATTTACAGCAATGGTAATAAATGAATTTAAGGGAAATGTTGGGGAATTAAATTTGAATGACTATCAAAGACAATTAGTTAGAAATTATTTCATAGGAATAGATAATTCTTTAAAGAGTGCAGAAGAAAGAAGAAGTTATAGTAAGAAAAAGGCAGCAGACCCAGCAGTAATATGGCAAAATGTAAATATGAATAAACTAGCCGTTGATGTAGTACAAAATGCAAAATTAGGACTAGATATGGCTGTTGCAAACCATTTAAGCGTAGTACCTTATCTAAATGGAAAAACCAAAAAATATGATTTAACGCTAATGCCAGGATATGAAGGATTAAGATATGTTGCTATTAAATATTCAATATATCCAATAGTTGATATTAGAGTGGAATTAGTACATAAAAATGACAATTTTAAAATGATTACAAAGAATAATGTTGATTGTTACGAATTTGATATATCAAACCCATTTGATAGGGGAGAAGTAGTAGGTGGATTTGGATATATAAGATATAAAGATGAAACTAGAAATAAACTAGTTACAATGTCAAAAGCAGAACTACTAAAAAGAAAACCAAGTACAGCAGCAGCTGAATTTTGGGGTGGAGAAAAAGATATCTGGGAAAATGGTAAAAAGGTTGGAACAGAAACTCTTGAAGGATGGCAAGAAGAAATGCTTTATAAAACAATGGTAAGAGCAACTTGTAAAAAGGTACCATTAGATCCTAAAAAGATAAATGAAAGCTATGTATATGTAATGGAAAATGCAGAAGACTATTATGTAGAAAATCAAGAAGACAAAGTAAAGCAAGAAATTGAAGATAATGCTAATAAAGAACTAATAGATGTTACACCACAGGAAATACCAAGTGAAACATTGAATGAAAGTCAAGAAATTTCTCAACCTGTATCTGAAGAAGAAAATATTGATACAACAGAAAGACCATCATTCTAATGAAATTAAAAGTATTAGGTAGCAGTTCAAGTGGTAACTGCTATCTAATAGAAGCAAATGAAAAAGAAAAGTTAATATTAGATGCAGGTGTTAACTTTAAGAATGTGCAAAAAGAACTAAATTTTAATTTTAGCGGAATAAATGGAGTATTGATAACACATGAACATATGGACCATTTGAAATATGCTACAAATTTTGCCCTTTATGGAATGGATATATATGCTTCAGCAGGAACTTTTGAAAAGCAACATTTAAAAGGACATAGATTTCATGTAGTAAAAGCATTAAAACAATTTGAAATTGGAAATTTTATAATACTTCCTTTTAATGTGCAACATGATGCAATAGAACCATTAGGCTTTTTAATTCAATATAAGCCAACTGGTGAAAAATTATTATATGCTACAGATACATATTATATAAAATATAAGTTTAATAAATTAAATTATTTATTATTAGAGTGTAATTATAATCAAGAAATAGCAAAAGAAAATGTAAGAAATGGAGTAATAAATAAAACTAGATATACGAGACTATTAGAAAGTCATTTTAGTTTAGATAATGTATTAAAGTTTTTAGCATCAAATGATTTGAGATATGTAAAAAATATAATATTATGCCATTTATCAGATACTAATTCAAATCAAATGATAATGCAAAATAGAGTATATGAACAAACAAAGATAAAAACAACTATTGCAAGACCAGGATTAGATCTAGAATTAAAATTATATCCGTTTTAATGTGGAGGGATATTATGAATAGTATAAAAGCAATAACACAATTAGAAGAATTGAGAAGAGATAGATTAAGCTTCATACAAAATAGTGATTCTGATGAAATTTATTTGAATGATATAAAAGCAATAAGTCTAGCAGTAATGGCATTAAAAAAGTGTCCTGACATAAAAGATAGAACATTTAATTGCCGAATGTGTGGAAAAGAATTAAAAACTTGGAGAAGTATTCAAAAAGGATTTGGTCCAGTATGTGAAAAGAAATATATAAATGATGTATATAAAAATCAACAACTAACTATGGATGTTATATTACAAAAGAAAGGAGAGGTAACCAATGGCCAACAATAAAGATGTTTACTATTTTAGCCATGATGCAAACGCATTATCGGATCCAAAAATATTAGCAATGAGATGTGATTATGGGTTAGAACGGATATGGTCTGTTTTGGGCAATATTAGAAATGCTTCGTAATGAGGCAACATATAAATTACCTCTCGACAAAACTACATATAGAGCAATAAAAATGCATACAGGAACAACTATTGATGTCGAGGCGTACTTGAAAGACTGTATAAGTGAATATACAGATGGCGAAAGTGGAAATGGCTTATTTAATTCAGATAAAAAATTCTTTTGGTCTGCAAGTTTATTAAGAAGAATGGAAAAGTATGAGACATTGAAAGAAAAAAGAAGCCAAGCAGCAAACGCAAGATGGAACAAAGAAAGAAAAAAGGAAAGCAAAAGCAATGCAAAAAAGAAACAAAAGCAATGCAAGTGCATAAAAGGTTATTGCATAAGTAATGCAAATGCATACAAAAAACGATACAAAAGCAATACAAAATTATGCAAATTAAATCAAATAAAATCAAATCAAATTAAATTAAATAAAATTAAATTAAACGAAATTACATCTATCTTTCCATCTAGTTACAAAGCAAAAAAAAACAAGACTTTAGATGATATGATGGACGAGACTGAAAAGATGGAATATGAATTGATGATACATAATTGCGAAATGAATATATTTACTCCAGAACTTGCTATTGAAATGTCAGAGATTTTGAAAGAAATGTATATGAATCCAGATACAAGAGAAAAAGTGCAAGAAATCAATTCTAAAAAATTGTGTTATGCTTTGAAAAACTATACTATTGCGAACACTATATCACAAATAAAAATTCCAAAAGCATATTTTAAAAAATGTGTATTATCGGCATTAGAGCAAACAGAATTAAGCACACAGTATGATTCAGATACAATAATGATGCAGATATCAGAAGCGGAGGAGTAAAGAAATGGGATTTATTAGAGAAGATGAACTAATATCTAGAGGATTAAAGACATGTGAAAATTGCGAATGGTGTATTCCTGTAATAGAAAAACATAAGAAATTTGAGATAGAAGTACCACGATGCTTATTAAAAGGCAAGCAAACAGGTCTATTTGAATATTGCGAGCTTTTCAAAAAGAGAACAGGAATGCACATAAGTATGTAGGAGGGGTTATGAAAAATATTGAAGAAATCAAGAAAACACCTGGAATGATAATAAAAAAACAAGGAAAGGATGGCTTCGGAGGTACAGTATTTCCAGTAGAATACAAAAACGGAAAAGTAAAAATAATAAATGATATTGATAAGGCATTACATTTTATATTTAGTTGGGGATGCGAATTTGAACATTTAAGTGTATCAACACCAGTAAAAACACCAACATGGGAACAAATGTGTTTTATGAAAGATATTTTTTGGAATGAAGATGAGGTATGTATGCAAATACATCCTAAAAAAGAAAATTATGTAAATATTATGCCATACTGTTTACATATATGGAAACCAATTAGTAAGGAAATACCAACTCCACCTAATATAATGGTTGGTTTTAGAAGAGGCAAAGAAAAAGAGGATATACAAGAACTAATAAAATTTTATAGGGATATGCCAAAGTGGTAATTTCAAAAACAAACACAACCTAGAAAAAATATACAAAGGAAGGGCGAGAACGATGGTAATTGAGGATATGCAGCAATCGTTAGAATTGTTGGAAAATATAAAATATTTTTTCTATAACATAGAGGAAATAGAGAAAAAATTAAATACAGATTTGCGAAATAAGGAATACGAAAGGGACGATTTGTTACACGAAATAGAATTGAGTAAATTAAATGCTATTGAAATAATGGCAGTTTATAAAAAACTAGAAAAGGTACTACAGGAAAGAAGAATAATAAAAGATAAAATAGATCTAGTAAGTACAATAAAACCATATACAAGTAAGTTTATAACAAAGGGGATTTGTGCTGAAACTGATACGACTATAAAAAATATAGAAACATTAAAAAGAAACCAGGAAAATAGGCAATATACACCAAGAGTATTACAAGATTTAAAGTGTGCAAAGAAAAGGAAGGAGAAAGAATAAGATGAATTTCGATGAAATTAAGAAAATGTCAAAACAGGAATTTGAACAATTCATTTTTAAGGTTCAAAATACTAATCAAAAGTTTTGTGCAAAATGTGGAAACTTTACTTTGGACAGAATAACTATATCGGTTGCAAAAGATGGTAAATCGCCAAGAAAACTCTGTAATATGTGTAAAAACTGTTATACTGATATGTTGGATCACTTGGGAATAAGTGATATTAAAGATTAGGGAGAAGAGAATATGCAAGAACATTGGAGTATTGAACAATATAGAGAATATCAGAAAAAGGGTAATAAAAAAAGTAAATATGGGGCAGTAAAGACTTCCGTAGATGGACAAACATTTGACAGTAAAAAAGAAGCGGACTATTATTGCAATTTGAAGTTAAGGCTGCAAGCGAAAGAAATAAAAGGGTTTTGTTTGCAGCCCGTATTTATATTAGCACCAGGACTGAAATATAAAGCTGATTTTATAATATTTCATAATGATGAAACGGCAGAAATTATTGATACAAAAGGATTTAAAACAAAGGAATATATTGCTAAAAAGAAGGTATTTGAAGATAAATACAACTTAAAAATAAAGGAGGAATAGGATTATGAATCCAGTAAATTTTGAAGATATGAATTGTATATTTAAGGCCGAAGGGTGTGGAGATTTACCAGCATTAAAAACAGATAAACATATAGTTTCGTGTTGGGAAATGACTGAAAAAGAAAAAGAAGAATTTATAAAAACAGGAAAAATATATTTGTCTGTATTGGGAAATATACAGCCACCAGTTGCGTTATATATAGATAGACCATATATAAGACAATAGAAAGGAGAAAAAATGGGAAAACCAGTACAAAGAAAAAGGTATAAAATCAAGCAGAATGTTACTTGCGAACAATGTATAAATTGTATGTATATTGAACATGGAGATATGTACTGCGATGAAAAAGAAGATATGCCACTTGTATATGATGAATTTTGTCCAACTGAAAATTATATGTGGTGTAATGGAAGAAAATTTATTGAAAGGTAGGAACACTTATGAAAATTTATGATAAAGAAATATATATGAAAACTGAAAAAATAAAAGCAACTTTAATGGTTATTTTATGTTTTGTTTTTGGATTTGTTGTTGGGTGTATAGCAATAAACCATGATCTAAAAAATGAAAATACCAAGCTAAAAGATAAAATAGGTGAATTAGAAAGAACAATAGATAGGAGACAGGCAATAATAGATGAACAGTATGTTGAACTGGACTCATTAAGAGAAACAGTATATATGTATGAATTAAATGGAAGGTAGGTGTTACAAATGATAAAGTATTTAATAATAGGGCTTTTAATAGGTTTTTTTATAGGAGATTTTATAGGTATGGCAATAATGTGTATATTGCAAGTAGCAAAGGATGGTGAGGAATAATGCCATCCTTAGAAATAAAAGGAAAGAAAACAGGAATTATATTCGGTTTTAGAGGTAAAAATCAACTTCCATTATTTATGATTATAAAAGAGTACTTCGATGAAAATGGAGAAGTCGATTTTGCAAAAGTATTATTTGAAATTGAAGGAAAGAAATGCAAAGAAGAATATAAGAAAATATTTGAAAAGGAGGAATAATATGTCAACAGATGAAGTAAAAAAGTTAATAGTAGATGGCGATATTTTTATGCAGGACAAAGATGGAGAAATTAGTAAAATAGCGGAAATACAAAATTTTGAAAGTGTGCAGGAAAATAATCAAGATGATGCTGCAGATGCAGTAAGGTACGCAATAGAAAAAGAAAAATCAAAAAGTGTATCAATTACGATTACAAGAGAATCATCAATACATTTGCAAAAAATGTTAGGTATTGAAAGAATTTCAAGAAAAAGATTTATTAAATTACTTATGGGATGTAGAATTCAAAGAAATGATGCTAACATATTTGCAGATATAGTTAGAAAAAATGAATATGGATATTGTCCGATTATGGTACAGGCAGTTATAGAGTGGGTTATAAAAGAAATACAAAAGGGGGAAGAATAATGAAATGTACAGATAAAGAATGGGATACTTGCCAAGTCGAAAAAATGGGATGCAATGGCTGTTATTACAATGAAAAAAATAAGGAAAGAATATTCTATATATTTTTAGACATAGATGGTGTGCTAAACAATATGAATTACTGGGATGAATGTTTTGACAGACATCATGTAAAAGGAATAATGAGTATGCATTGTTTCCCATTTGATCCAAAATGTTTAAATAATTTAATGAAATTAAATCAAAAATTACAAAAACAAGGTTTTAATGTAAAAATAATATTAAGTTCGACTTGGAGATTAAATCAGATAGATACAGAAATAGTTAATTCAAGACTTGCTGAATATGGAATGAGAATATTTGGAAAAACAATAAGTTTAAGGAGTGCAAATAGAGGATTAGAAATAAAAAACTTTTTGGAAAATAAAAAATACGGAAAAGCAAAAAAATTTTTAATAATAGATGATGAAATAAAGGATATTATTGAACAGTTTAAAGAAACACATATTATACATACTGATTTTAATACTGGATTTGATAATCAAAAATTAAAGGAAGCAATGCAAAAGGCGGATAGCTTTGAATAGCAGAAAGGAGAAAAATATGGCATTTAATCAAAAAGAAGAAGATGCTATTTCATATTTTAAGCAACAGGTAGAAAATCTGAGAGATACATCTGGAATTATATTTACTATGCCAATGTTACAAAATGAAGATGTGATAAAAAAAGATAGGGATAATTTAAATATTGTATTAGATATAATAGAAAAGCAGGAAAAAGAAAATATGGATTTAAAAGAATTGTATGTAAGAGTAGCAAAACATCAAGAAAAAATAGGACATACAGAACTTGCTGAATATATGTTAGCACAGATACAAGCCATACCTACATTCACAACTTGGGAGGAATATACAACCTGGGTTAGCAAGGACGATTTAAGAAAAATATTAGATAAATATGCTAAAAAAGAGATAGATTTTGCACCAGAATTATATAAGGAACTAAGACAATTATTGGAGGAAAAGTGAAATGCAAACTAAAATAAATGGAGAAAAAGAAGATTTAAGTTCAATGCTAATTGGGGCAGAAAGATATGCATTAGGAAGAAGAACATATATTGTGCAATGGACTTGTGAGTTTATAGGCAATAACTTACACTTGCTAACTGAAAAGGATAAGCAAGTAATGATAAGAGATATAGAAAATCCAATAAGTTATGGAGATGAGTGCGACAAAGTGTGTTGGATTCAGTTATTAGAAAAATTGAGAAAGGAGAACAGCAAAAATGAACGAAAAGATTAGTAATACAATAGCACTACATCAGATGTCAATAAATGAACTGAAAGAAATAAAACATCGAGTGGAAACAACTGAATCAGAAGATGTAAGATTTAGAATAGAAACAAAACATTGGTATGGGTATTCAGAGCCTTTTATTGCTAAAAATAAGGATAAACTAGAAATATCCGTATATACAATGAATTTGATATTAGATGAAGCAATAAAGAAAGAGAAAGAAAAAATAAACAGCTTAATAAATATTGAAATAGAAAACAAATGTAGAAAGGAGAATATAACAAATGAAAAAGCAAAATCAAGAAAAAGAAAAAGCAGAAAAAGAAAACAAAGATGAATCACAGCAAATGTTGAGTTGGTTTCAAATTATAATGCTCATAGGTAGACCATTGTGGGATAAGACAAGAAAAAAATGGAGAGTTTTAAATGGCTATCAAGTAGTATTAGGAAACACCAATAATTTATTTTATGAAGTAACATTTACAGACACACCATACTGGGAGAATTATGCTGATAAACAATTATACTTAAGTGTTCCAGTAGAAAAGGAGAAACAAAAAGAAAGTGGAGATAAAGGAAGCAATAACAAAGACAAATGAATTAAAACGAAAAATAAAAGACAAGCAATATATTCAAGTAAGGAAAGATGGTACTGATAGTTATGGATATATTGAAGCTCTAAATACATTAGTAAGAGCATTGAAAATGTATATAAAATAAATAGGAAACATTGTATTATAGAATAAGAAATAGAGAATTATAATTTACTAAAGCACAAGGCATACAGTTTACCTAGAAGGAGAGGTTTTGTATGGAAAAAATTGAAATATCTGAAAAAGAAAGCAAAATATTAGGTGTTATAGAGCAACTAATAAATTCTGCAGTAGAAAAGGGAATTGAAAAAGGAATTGAAAGGGCAAGAAATGAGGAAAGATTAAGAGAAAAAATAACATATGATACCAAATTAAAAAATACCAGGCTTTTAATAAAAAATTATAGAAGATTTTTAAGTGCTTGTCAGCAGGCAACATGGACTGAAAGTGAACTAGAAACAGCAACTGTTGATGAGGTATTAGATAAATTATATTGTACTACATCTGATGAAGTAACTGTAGTTCAATCTATATTAGCGTCTAAAAAAAGAACAGAAATTATTATAGAACATATAAAAAGAATTATAAAATTTTATATATATGAAGCTGAAAGCAGTAATAATACAGAAAAAATAAGGAGAGCTCATATTATTGATGATCTATATATAAAAGGAGATAAGAAACCAAAAACAAAAAGTATGTCCGAAAAGTATCATATTAGTGAAAGACAAATTAGTAGAGATCAAAATACTGCAATCGAAGAAATAGCAATACTTATGTTTGGAATAGATGGTATAAGAAAAATGTTCTAATAATACAATGTAAGTTTGTCCATAATTTGTCCTTGACATGTCATAATCAAGGAACTATAATGATATTGTGAAAAAATATAAATTACAAAATATTCAATCCCCTAAAAGACCTATTATGGTCTTTTTTATTTTGAGAAAGGAGTATTATTGAAACAATTTAAGAGCTTTTATAAGGAAGTAGGCGGAAATGAAGGCAGCAAGTGTAATTATCCTATAAGATTAGATACTTATCGGATGTCGGTTGCAGCCACGATTGTAAGTATTGCTATGCAAAATCCCTATTAAGCTTTAGAGGTTTGTGGAATCCTAAAAATCCAAGTGTCGCTAATGTTGAAAAGCTAAAAAGGAAAATTGATAAATTAAGAAAAGGAACAATAGTAAGACTTGGAGGAATGACAGACTGTTTCCAACCAATAGAGTTGGACAATAGGATAACCTATAAAATTATTAAATATCTAAACAAAAGAAGAATTGGATATTTAATAGTCACGAAATCAAGTATTGTTGCGAATGATGAATATTTGAAAATTTACGACAAGGATTTGGCCCATTTTCAAATTACCGTTACTACCACAGATGATAGTAAATCAGTAAAATATGAAAAAGCCACAGTCCCTAGTAAAAGAATAGAAGCTATTGAAAAATTATATAAAAATGGGTTTGATGTTCAAGTAAGATTAAGCCCTTTTATTTATGAGTATATAGATTTTGATATATTGAACAACATCAAATGCAATAAGATTTTAATAGAGTTTTTAAGAGTGAATCATTGGATAAAACAATGGTTTGATATAGATTATTCTAAATATACAGTAAAACATGCCGGATATGAACATTTGCCTTTAAGCATTAAAAAGCAATATCTACAGAAAATCACAGGCTTTGAACAAATAAGTGTATGTGAAGATGTAGATGAACATTTTGAATATTGGAAAAGCAACATAAATCACAATAAAAAAGACTGTTGCAATTTAGGAGGATGAGAATATGAAAATTGAAAAAGTAAGTATTGATAGTATTAAGGTATATCCTAATAATGCTAAAATTCACACAGCAGAACAAATTGAAGAAATAAAGAAATCAATTCAAGAATTTGGAAACAATGATCCAATTGCTATTGACGAAAAAGGTTTTATAATCGAAGGAGAAGGAAGATACCTAGCACAAAAAGATATGGGACTAAAAGAAATAGAGGTTATAAAACTTACACATTTATCTGAAGAACAAAAAGTAGCATATATGCTAGTCCATAATAAACTAACTATGAATACCGGATTTGATATTGATATCTTGGAAGAAGAACTTGCAAAAATATCTAATATTGATATGCAGGAATTTGAGTTTGATATAAAACAACTTGAAGAAGAACTGGAAAACGAAGTGAATACTTCAAGTGAAAGCAGTTTTAATTATAAGGAACAATATGGAGTAATTGTAATATGCAAAAATGAAGAAGACCAAGAAAAAGTATATAATAAATTACTTGACCAAGGTTATGAATGTAAGGTGGTGACAACATAATGAATAACAAAACAAAAATAGAAATTCATAATCGAGTTCAAGATTTCAATAGTTATAGAGCAGCAAGGGTTAAATCATTGTTTAATGCAGAAAATGGTTGTAATTTTGATTTGGAAGCAGAAATAGATTTATCTGGAGAATGGCAAATTGGAGTTGTAGTTGGCCCTTCTGGAAGCGGAAAGTCTAGTATAGGAAAAGTTATATTTGGTGAAAACTTAATATATGACTATACAAAAGGCTGGGCCACAGATAGACCAATAATTGATGAAATTGCTCCGAATGGTGATTTCAATGAGGTCACAGGAGCGTTAGCAAATGTTGGGTTAGGTGATGTACCTGCCTGGTTAAGACCATTTAGGGTATTATCAAATGGGGAACAATTTAGAGCAGGGTTAGCAAGACTAATTTGTGAAAAACCAGAAAAAGTGGTTATAGATGAGTTTACATCTGTAATTGATAGACAAATAGCAAAAATAGGTTCACAAGCATTTCAAAAAGCTTGGAGAAGAACGAATCCAAATGGGAAGGTGGTGTTGTTAACCCCACACTATGATATTTTAGATTGGGTCAAACCGGACTGGGTATTTGATACAAAAACAAAAGTATTTGAGCGTGGGTTGGCCAGGCAAAGACCTAAAATTGACCTCCAAGTTTTCAAGGTCAACCAAAGTTACTGGAAATATTTTAAGCCACATTATTATTTAAATTTACCTATGCCGCCTTGTGCAGAGTATTTTATAGGGGTTGTAGATGGAGAACTAGCTTGTCATGTAGCAGTTGCTCCTTTTTTTACATCCAATGGATACAGAGCAACAAGATTAGTTACTATGCCAGAATGGCAAGGTGCAGGTGTTGGAATGAAGTTTTTAGAATGGATAGCACAATATCATTTAGAAGGTAACGGAAGATGCAATAAAAAATTTCCAACTTATTTTCATACATCGCATCCACAGTTATGTATGGCATTGAGAAAAAGTAAAAAATGGGTGCAAACAAGTGCGAATTTGTATGGTGGAAATAAAACACGAAGTTCAAAATCTATTATGAAATCAAGAAAAAGACATAATGGTGGAGAAGCAAATGCGTGTGCATCTGGATACGGTGGACATTTTAGAGCAGTACAGGGATTTAAATATATAGGGGGTTAACAATTATGAATATATTTATATGTGGGCAAAAAAGTTTTGGAAAAGAAGTCCTAAAAGCATTATATGAAAAGGGACATAATATTGTTGGTGTAGCACCACCACCACAAGAAAAATACTATGATAAAATGCAAGGATATGCAATAAAACTAGGAATACCTGTGATAAGCGATTGTGATAGATTAGTTTCTAGGGATATACCTGAAGAAACAGACCTTGTAATTGCAGCACATTCACATTGGTATATATCAACTAAAATTATTGAAAAAGCAAAATATGGAGCTATTGGTTTTCATCCTTCATTGTTACCTAGACATCGTGGACAAGATGCTGTTAGGTGGACCACTGCTATGAATGACAGTATAACAGGAGCAACAGTATTTTGGCTTGATGATAGTGTAGATGGAGGAGATATATTCCTTCAAAAAACATTATTTGTTGATAGAAAATGGAACTATCACGATTTATGGAGAGAAATATTCCCAATAGGTGTAGAAATGATTTGTAAAGCAGTTGATCTAATAGAAGAAGGCAATATTATAAAAATTCCACAGGATGAAAAATATGCTACCTGGGAGCCATCTTTTACTAATACAAGGTTAAAAAGAAATGAATTATTACAAATAGGTAATGGAATAAATATTTGAAAAGGTAGGTGGGTGATATGATGTGATAGATGATAATAACAAAATTTCTAAAATAAAAAAAGACTATATGGCAGGAAAAACCTATAAACAAATAGCACAAAAACATGATGTCACTTATAACGAAGTTCTTTATTTAGTAAAAAAGAAAAATTGGAAAAGAAAAAGCAACTTAAGTAAGGTAAAGAAAGGAAATCAAAATGCAAAAGGAAATAAGGGTGGACCAGGAGCAGAAAAAGGAAATACTAGAGCATTAAAAACTGGAGAATATGAAACAATATATGATGACCTACTGACAGATGAAGAAAAGGCTATTATGAAACAAACAGAACTATACGATAAGAAATATCAGATAATGTCAGAAATAAAAATGCTATCCATACGAGAAAGAAGAATGATGCAGAGGATAAAAAATGTAAAAGAAGGCAAAGATTTAACAATTGTGAGAATGTCTAAAAGTACATCAAAAAATATTTCATACAAAAGCAATGGATCAACTACAACAACTGAAGCAGAAAGTACAACAAATATTATTCAAAGACTAGAAGAATCACTTACAAGAGTGCAAGAGGCCAAAAGGCGATATATTGATAGTTATCACAAAATAGAAACTGATGATAGAAAACTTGAATTAGATTTGATTAGATTAGAAATGGAAGCAGCAAAGGATGATAGCTCAAATAATGAAGATATGAAAGATGACAGTTTTATACAAGCGTTAAATGATTCGACAGAAGGTGCATGGAATGATTACACTGAAGAATAATAGTAAAAGTTTTGATGAAAGAATATCTAATCTAAGAAACAAAGTAATGCAAAATGCTATTACTTTAAGAAAAAAAATAAAGAATGGTACATTATTCAAGTTTAAGCCATTTAGTTTAAAACAAAAGAAGATTTTGACCTGGTGGACAGATAAAAGTCCAGTAAAAGATAAAAATGGAATTATTGCAGATGGAAGTATTAGAGCAGGTAAAACATTATGTATGTCATTATCATTTGTTTTATGGGCAATGACAAGATTTAATGGACAAAATTTTATATTGGCAGGAAAAACAGTAGGAGCATTTCGTAGGAATGTTCTTTTTTGGTTGAAGCTAATGTTAAGAGCACAGGGATATAAAATAAAAGATAGGCGTGCAGACAATATGTGTGAAATATCCAAAGGAGAAATAATAAATTATTTCTATATCTTTGGTGGTAAGGATGAAAGATCACAAGATTTAGTACAACGGAATTACTGCTGCAGGGGTATTTTTAGATGAAGTTGCATTGATGCCACAGTCTTTTGTAAACCAAGCACTTGCTAGATGCTCTGTAAAAGGTTCAAAATACTGGTTTAACTGCAACCCAGAAGGACCAAATCATTGGTTTAAAGTTGAATGGATTGATAAAAAGAAAGAAAAAAATATATTACATTTACATTTTACAATGGATGATAATCCAAGTCTTGATGAGGAAACAAAAGAAAGATATCGTAAAATGTTTGTAGGAGTTTTCTTTCAAAGATTTATATTGGGGTTGTGGGTACTTGCTGAAGGTATTATATATCCTAATTTTGATAAGATTAAGCATTGCATAAAACCTGTAGATATTCCTAAAAAGTTTGATTTCTTTTATGTATCATCAGACTATGGAATTACAAATCCACAGGTATTCTTATTATGTGGAATAAAATATATTGATGGAAAGCCACAAGTATGGATATTAGATGAATATTACAATAAAGGAACTAAAAAGAACAAAAAAGGACAGGAAGAAAAAATAACAAAGACTGACACAATGTTTTTAAATGATTATAAAAAATTAATTGGAGATTTGGAAATTAGAAAGGTTATTATAGATCCAAGTGCTACATCTTTAATTAATTTATTTAAGCAAAATAAAATAGCCGTTAAGGAAGCAGACAATGCGGTTATAGATGGTATAAATTTAGTTTTGAATTGGTTAGATGAAGAAAGAATCCATATTGTTGAAGAAAAGTGTCCTAATATAATAAGAGAATTTAATTCATACATTTGGGACGAAAAGGCACAGGAAAAAGGAGAGGATAAACCAGTCAAACAAAATGATCACGCATTAGATGCATTAAGATACTTATTACAAACATTATACCCTAATAAGAAAAGGGGAGCATATTTTGTGCAGTAAGGAGAGAAAAATAATGATAACAGAGATGGATAGAATAAAAATGATAATAGCAGAAGGAGCAAAAAAAGGTCTGGTATTGTCAAAATTTATAGATTTACAAATAGATGATTTTAAGCAATCAGATACATTTAAGGAAATGGTAGAAGGAAGTAAATACTACAAAAATCAAGGTGATATTGAAGATAAACAAAGAATTATTATTGCAGAAAATGGAGAAGAACAAGTAGCACCACACGCAAAAAACTATAAACTAAAACATCCGATTATATATAAAATGATAAATCAAAAAGCGGGATATCTTTTAAGAAAAAAGCCAACAATAAAACAGGTTCTAGCCAAAAATGAAAAAGAAGATGAAGAATACAAGGACTTATTGAAAGATTTATTTAACAATAAAATGCATAAAAGACTAAAATATACACTAATAGAAGCAGTAAAAAGAGGAATTGCTTGGTGGCAAATATATATCGATGAAAATGGAGATTTAAAAGCAAGGTTAAGATATGCAACTAGAATTATACCATTATGGCAAGATGAAGAACACGAAATATTAGATGCAATTATAATGACATATGAAGTTGAAGTATATACAAGTGAAACAGAAAGAGAAAAGAAAACAAAAGTAGAATATTGGGATTTAGAGGGTGTAAGATATTATATTTATGATGGTTCTACATTACAAGAAGATGTGGAAGAAGTAGACAAGAGAAGTAAGTTAGTAATTGGACAAGATGGAGAAGGAACAAGTATTGTTGCACATTTTGAACTTGATGGAAAACCACAAAGATGGAAAAAGATACCTTTCATATATTTCAAGTATAATGGAGATGAAATGCCACTAATTCATTTATTGAAAAGCCTTATTGATTGTTACGATGAATTATGCTCTAGAACAGGAGATTCAATTTATGAAGCACCAGATGGAGTTAATGTTGTAAAAAATTATCAGTCGGAAGCAGGAACTTTTCAAAAAAATCTAGCAACATATAATACAGTATTTTTAGATACTGATGGAGAATACGATCGTAAAGATGTAACTTTAAATATAGAAGCATTTAAAAGTTTTATCGAACAATTAAGAAAAGATATTTATGAGGGTGGCTCTTGCGTTGATACTCAAAGCGAAAAATTTGGAACACAGGAGTCTGGTGTAGCATTAAAACAATTATATGCTGACCTAGATTTAGACTGTAGTAACATAGAAACAGAATTTAAAAGCAGTTTGGAATATTTTATGTTTTTCTATAATAATTGGGTTGAAATGAGCACAGGCAAAGATTATTCTGATAAAGAAGTAGAATATGTATTTAATAAAACAATGACTGTAAATGAAAAAGAACTAATAGAAAATTGCCAAGCAAGTATAGAAATGTTAAGTCAAGATACAATATTATCAAGACATCCTTATGTTAATGATGTTGAAGATGAAAAAGAAAAGATAGATAAAGAAGAAAAAGCAGAAGCGGAAAAAAATGAAAGTGATTATAACAAAATAATAAAGGAATTAGGGAACAAAACAGAAGATGGAAGTTCAAAAGTTGGTGATAAATAATGGGAAATAATGCAGAATATTGGACTAAAAGATTTGAAGAACTTGAAAAAGCACAATTGCTGAATGAGGCTAAATATATTACAGAATTAAAAGAAACATACGATAAGGCATTAAGCACCGTAAAAAAAGAAATAAATAATTGGTTAGTAAGATTTGCAGTAAATAATCAAATTAGCTTAAAGGAAGCAAAAAAGTGGCTGAATAGTGATGAACTGAAAGAACTGAACTGGGATGTACAAGAATATATAAAATATGGAGAAGAAAATGGAATAGATCTAATTTGGAAAAAGCAATTGGAAAATGCAAGTTCAAAAATACATATTTCTAGATTAGAGGCATTAGAATTACAAATACAACAACAAGTTGAAAAGTTGTATTATGATGAAAGCAATAATACAAATGATTTTATACTAGAAACATACAGAGATAATTACTATAAAACAGCCTATGAGCTCCAAAAGGGTTCAAATGTAGCATTTAAATTTGCAACATTAAATTTAGACATAATACAAAGTATAATATCTAAACCCTGGACTACAGATGAACAAACATTTTCTGATAGAATTTGGAAAAATAAAAAAGCACTAATTAAAACATTACAAACAGATTTGACACAATCAATAATTTTGGGAAATCCACCAGATAAAGTAATAGATAAAATCTCAAAGGATTTTAATGTTAGTAAGAATAAGGCTGGAACACTGGTAATGACAGAATCTGCTTTTTTCTCAAGTGCATCAAGGCAAAAATGTTTTAATGAGTTAGGGGTACAAAAGTATATAAACATAGCAACATTAGATTCAAGAACATCAGATATATGTAGAGAAATAGATGGCACAGTATATGAAATGAAAGATATGAAAATAGGAATTACGGCCCCACCGTTTCATGTAAGATGTAGAACAACAACGGGACCATACTTCGAAGATGAATTTGAATTTGGAGAAAGGGCAGCAAGAAATACTGATGGAAAAACCTATTATGTTCCAAGAAATATTACTTATAAGGAATGGTTAGAAAAATATGTTTATTCAGACCCAGCTACAAAAAAGGCATTTGAAACAGATATAAAAATGAATAAAAATAAATCATCGGATTATGAACAATATAATAGATACAAAGATATATTAGGTGATGAAATGCCTAAAACATTTGATAAATTTCAAGAAATGAAGTATAATAATATTGATGAGTGGAAAAATCTAAAAGCACAATACTCTGATGCGTTAGGAATAACGACTGAAGAAAGAGCAAAAAAATATATTGATAATGTAAATAAGACCATAAATCAGGGAAAGCAAGATAAACATATAATTGGAAGTAATAATTATATAGACGGAAAAAGCTATTTAACTATTTCAAAAGAAAAAGCACAAGAGCTAATAAATCAATACGCAGGAAAGGGACAATTAGAATTTAGCGACAGTGGTAAGTGGAACAAAAAAGAAATAATAACAGTAAAAGAAACAATCGGAGTTGTAAAAAATAAAAATAATGAGATAAAGACAAATAGCTTCAAAATACATTATAGTAAAACTGGAACGCATATTGTTCCTTATAGGAAAGGTGGAAACTAAAATGAAAGGAAAAAATTTAGAGGAATTATTAAATAAAAAAGTTAATATAGAATCATTTAGTGGTAAAAAGTATGAAGGAATAATAGTTGGTTATGTACCAGCACAAGATAATGATCCAGAAATTGAAGAAATAAGTATAAAAAATGATGCAGACAATAAAGTCTATTCATTATTTGAAAACGAAGTGAAAATCATAAAAATACTTGAAAAATAGCCAAAAAACGACGCATGAAAATGGAATATAAGGCTATTAAAATTTAAAGGCATATAGTTTTATATGTCTTTTTTTGGTGTCTATAAATAGTGGTGGATTAAATGGATTCTTAAACAGCCAATAAGAAGTTATAAATGTAGGTATGTTATTTAACATACTTATTTTTATATATTACGATTTTGTAAGTTGTTCGAAAACAACACCAGGTCGGAGGCGTTGCTCCGTATAAAAACACGAAAGCCTGAATGAAAGGAGAACTCATGAAAAGAGAAGAACTAAAAGCAATGGGATTAACAGATGAGCAAGTAGAGTCTGTTATGGCCAAAAATGGTGCAGAGGTTGCTGCATTAAATACTCAGATTACAACCTTACAATCTGAAAAATCACAATTAGAAAACGACAAAAAAGTTATTACAAAAGAAAAAGAAGATAAGGAAAAAGCAATTGCTGATTTACAAAAAAATAGTATTTCAAAAGATGAATACGACAAAAAAATCAAAGAAATTGAAGATAATGCAAAAAAAGAAAATGAAGATTATATCTATAATGATTTATTAAATAAAGGACTAGATGATGCTAAAGTGTTAAAAGATGATTTGACAAGGGAAGCATTTATTTCACTATTAAATAAAGATAAAGATAAAATTAAATTATCAGATGACAAAAAATCCCTAATCGGATTAAAAGAAATAACTGATAATTACAAAAAACAAGCACCACATTTCTTTGAAAAGAAAAAAGCCAATGGCTACGAACCTGTAAATCCGGAAGGAGATAGAGGCGATGATGATGGCGAAATTAGTATGGCTGCTAATTTTGCTAAAGAGGCTAATAAAAGTGAAAGCCAAAATACTAAAAGCCAATTTTTTAATTAAATATAAGGAGGAAAAATATTATGTATGTTAAAAACGAAGAAGTAAAAGAAATTAATTTTTTAGCTTCTGCTAAATATCACAACTACACTAGACAAATTGATAATAAAGGTGTAGTAGCAAATGCAAAAGGAAGAAAAATTGTAAAGGCTGGTACTGTTTACAGAAATTCACAAGGAGTTGCTATTGGACTAGTGTTCAATGATGTTGATGTAACAGAAGGACCACAACCAGGAGCTGTTATGTATGAAGGATGGGTATTAGCTGCAAGACTACCAGAAAAAATTGCAGATGCTGATAAAGCAACAATGCCAGGAATTCATTTTAAAGATGAATATGAAACACAATCTGTCGCTTCATATAAGAAAACAACAGATGCAAAATATTTGGAAGATAAAGACTATTTCAAAAGAGTCGGAGATGTTTATGCTAAATTATTAGCAGGAACAGCTGCAGAAGTAACAGCGGGAAGTGCTGATTATACTGTTGGCGGAGCTGTTAGCGGTACAATATTTGAAAAAGAATAACTAAAAAATATTAATAAAATATATAAGGAGGAAAAATATTATGGGAAAAAGTGTATTAGAACTTTTTAAACAAAAAGAAATATTAAATTATCAAAAGGATAGAAAATATCCAGCATTAATGGGAGAGGAACTATTTCCAGAAGTAAAGAAAAGATCACTTAAATTTGATATGATCGTAAATAAAAGTAAAACACCTGTAATTGCAAGTGTACATGGATTTGATACAGAATCTGAAATTGGACAAAGAGAGGCTCAAAAGAAAGCTATTGAATTAGCATTAATCAAAAGAAAACTACCATTAAGTGAGGAAGATATTATAGCCTTAGAATCACCAAGAAATGAAGCTGAAAAACAAGAATTAATGCAAGAAGTATATAATGATATTGACTCATTAGTTCAAGGTGTAAGAGCAAGAGTCGAAGTTATGCGTATGGAAATATTAGCAAAGGGAACTGTAACATTAAATGAAAATGGTTTAAATGCTAGTATTGATTATGGTGTGCCAGAGGCTCATAAGGCTGCAAATGTAGACTGGGGAACAAATTCAGATCCAATAGCAGATATAATGGAATGGCACAACAAAATGGCTGTTAAACCAAAAAGAGCTTTAACTTCAAATACTGTATTAGCAAAAATTTTGAAAAATCCAAATGTTATTAGTGCTTTATATGGAAAGGACTCAAAAAGATTAGCAACAGTCGGAGAATTAAATATATACTTAGAAAGCTTAGGGTTACCAAAAATATATACTTATGATGAAGTTTATAGAAGATTAAACGCTGATGGAACTTATGAGCAAAAGAGATATTTTCCAGAGGAATGTTTCTCAATGTTCCCAGAAGGAAAATTAGGTGAAACATTATATGGACCAACAGCGGAAGAAATAAGATTACAAAGGGATCCTTCAATTGACATTAGACTGGTTGGCAAAATACTTGCTTTGGTATATGAAGAGGACAAAGATCCTGTAAGCACTTGGGAAAAAGCAGTTGCTACTGCATTACCTTCATTCCCATATAGTGATGAGGTATTTCAAGCTAGCATTAGCTTAACTTAGGGTAGAGGCTACAAGCCTTTACCTTTTATTTTTTAATAAAAGAGGTGTAATAAGATGAAAAGAGTTATTGTAAAAGGACCAGCATTAAAGTTAAATGGAAAATGGTGTTATGATAAGGATACGACTATCGTTAGTGAGGATGTGTACGAAAAAAATAAAAAATATTTAGATGTAGTAGAAGAAATTTCAGAAAAAAAGGAAAGAACTATTACTATAATGGTAAAAGATGAAACAATAGATTTGAAAGAATTAAAGCAAGATTTAGAACTATATGTGGAAAGGTATAAAAAAGAAACGGTAGCATCTGCAGAAAACACTAATGATGCAGGAAATTCTGCAGATGACAATATAGATAGTAATACAAGTGATAATTCCGATAAAGAATTAGAAACATTACGAGAAAGAGCAAAAGAACTAGGAATAAAAAATACCCACAATATGAAGAAAGAAACGCTAATTGCAAAAATTAAAGAAATAGAAGATACTGAGGTAGAAAAAGAAAATTCAGAAAATGAGTAGGTGATTATATGAATATCCTTAATGAAATAAAAAGCCGAACAGAAATAAATATGGGATTGTTTGTAGAGCGTTTACAAAATGAATTAAAAATAACAAACATTCAAGATGAGGCAAAAAGAAATGCTGCAAAAGTACAGTTATTATATTCAATAAGTGATACAATGTGTATTATTTTAGATACAACGCATCTTTCTTCTATACCAGAAAGCTTATATGCTACATGGATTAGAATGACAAAAGATTATTGGTACTTAAATAAATATGATAATCAATTCGTAAAGAATATAGATGATGAAAAAACTGAAGGCGAAAATGTCAAAGTTAAAAGTATTCAAGTAGGAGATACAACTACCACATTTGCTGATACAACCTCACAAATTGAAATAAATGGAACAACATATAATACAGGAACAATAGATTTTGATAATGATATCTTAATAGAAAAATATAAAAAGGCTTTATATAGGCATCGAAAGATGAGGTGGTAATATGAATCAATATACATTGATTGCAAGAAAAAATATTGAAAATCAATACGATTCGGAGTGCTCAATTTATGAGTTAAAACCCAAAATAGTTAATAATATAACTAAAGATGTTGAAACAGAAGTTTTTAAAAATAAAAAATGTAGAATTTCATTTGAAGATATATATGTGAATACAGAGACAGATACAGAAGCAAAGAAAACACAAAAAATAAAATTATTTATTGCACCGGAACTAGAAATTAAACCAGGAAGTCTAATAATTGTAACAGGCAGAGGAAGAACCACAAAGTATAAAAATAGTGGTATGCCAGCAGTTTATGATACGCATCAAGAAATAATTTTGGAATTATGGAAAGGATGGGCATAATGGCTAAATGGGGAATGTGTGATTTTAGTGAATTGGAAAAGTTAGAAAAAGAATTTGAAAAATTAGCAAAAACAGATGTAGAAAAATTTTGCAAAGATGTAGCCAAAGAACTTGCTGCTAGATTATTATCAAAAGTTATTCCTAGAACACCAGTTGGTGAAGGAACATTTGAGATTATAGATGGAAAAAAATATACAATTAAAAGTGGTGGAACTTTAAGAAGGGGATGGACAGCAAATACAGAAGCAGAGGCAGAAAGTGGAAGCGTACCGGATCCGACTACATATGCAGATTCTTTGAAAATTTTTAAGTTTGGAAATAATTATATTGTCATTGTTGAAAATCCAGTTAAATATGCATCCTATGTTGAATATGGACATAGACAAGAACCTGGCAGATATGTTCCTGCTTTGGGCAAACGATTAAAGCAAAGTTGGGTTGAAGGAAAATATATGTTAACTATATCTGAAAAAGAACTTGAATCACAATTGCCAGCAATATTAGAACAAAAAATGAAAAAATATATAGAGGAGTGTTTAAATAATGGTTGAAAGTGTAGTAAATGAAATTGTACAGGGAATAGCAAATAAAATTGCATTGTTATATAAAGACAAAGGTAAATATCCAATATATACTGATAGAAAAAAGCAAAATCTTGAAAGACCTTGTTTTTTTATAAAAGTTCTTAATGGAGAAGAAAAGAAAGAAATAGGTTTGAAAGATAGATTTTACAAAGATTTATTAAGTATTGTAATTATTGGACATGCAATAGATGAAGATACGGAAGTATTAAACGATATGATTGATACTTTGTATGAATTAGAGTATATAAAATTATCTGATGAGTCTAATATAAGAGCAATTAAGCTGGCCCCTAAAATAGAAGATGGAGTTTTACATTTTTTTATAGATTATAGCCTATTTATAAAAAAAGATAATAATGAAACAACAAAAATGGATGATTATAATTTAAATGGGGAGGTAAAAGAAAATGAAGGAAACTAAAAAGAAATTGGTAAATGAAGAAAAATACACAAAAAGTCAAATAGTTAATTCAAAAATTTATATTAGCAATAGAGATTTATTAAATGCAGTTTTGGAGGAAAATGAAAAATATTCTAAAACAGAAATTGATGAAATAATAAAAAATTATATGAAAGGAAAGGTGAACTAGTTATGCTAGGAGGAGGAAATTTTATAAGTCAAAATAAAAAGTTACCAGGTACTTATATTAACTTTGCATCAGCACAAGCCACATCTTCTAAAATAGGAGAAAGAGGAATTGCTGCAATGGCAATAGAAATGGACTGGGGACAAGATGAAAGCATTATTGAAGTAACATCAGAGAATTTTACAAAAAATTCATTAAAAATATTTGGTTATGATTATTCAAATGAAAAATTAAAAGGAATAAGAGATTTATTTAAAAATATCAAAAAAGCATATTTTTATAGATTAAATTCTGGAAATAAGGCTACAAATGACCTTGCAACAGCAAAATGTAGTGGGGTTAGGGGTAACGACATAAAAATAGTTATAGCAAAAAATATTGATGAAGATAGTAAATATGATGTAAGTACATATTTAGGAACAAAAGAAGTAGATGTTCAAACAGTTAAAACAGTAAATGAACTAGTAGATAATGACTATGTTACATTTAAAATGCAAACTCTTGCTGTAACAGCAGGAAAAGCATTAGCTGGAGGAACAAATGGAGATGTAAGTGGAGAAGCACACCAAAAATTTTTAGATAAATTAGAATCATATGAAGTAAACGCTGTTGGCTGTACTGCTAAAGATGAATCAACTTCTAATTTATATGTTCAATATGCTAAAAGAATGAGAGATGAGCAGGGAATTAAATTCCAAGCGGTTGTATATAATAATGCAGCAAACTATGAAGGTGTTGTAAATGTTAAGAATACAACTGTTGAAGATGATTCAGCACTTGTTTATTGGGTTACAGGAGTAATTGCTGGTTGTGAAATAAATAAATCAAATACAAATAAAACATATGATGGAGAATATACAGTAAATGCTGATTATACACAAGCACAATTAGAAAATTCAATAGATAATGGAGAATTTATACTTCATAAAGTTGGAGATGAAGTTAGAGTGTTGGTAGATATAAATAGTTTAGTAGATATTACAAGTGAAAAAGGCGAAGAATTTAAATCTAATCAAACAATAAGAGTTCTAGATCAAATTGCTTCTGATGTAGCAAGTGTATTTAATTCTAAATATCTTGGAAAAATAGCAAATAATGAAGCCGGAAGAACATCACTTTGGGCTGATATAGTTGCTTTATTCAAAGATTATCAAACTTTACAAGCAATTGAAAATTTTAAAGATGAAGATATTAAAGTTGCAATTGGAAATGATAAAAAATCAGTAACAATTGCAACAAGAGTACAAGTAATAAATGCAATGGAAAAATTATATATGACCGTTGTTGTAGAATAAAAGAGAGCTTTTTAAGTTCTCTAATTTTTTTATAAGGAGGAATTTTAAATGGCAAATATTACAATGAATGCAAAAGATGCCGTTAGTGCAAAATTAGCAGAATGCTATGTTACTATTGAAGGCAGAAGATATTTACTAATGCAAGGTAAGGATTTTGAAGCAAAATTTGAAAAAACAAAGAAAGAAATAAATGTGTTAGGAAAGACTGGTTCTGGTAATAAATCAACAGGTTGGAAAGGAACTGGAAAAATAACAATATATAAAAATACATCAATATTTGATGAGCTAATGGAAAGATACAAAAATACTGGAGAAGATGTATATTTTGATATACAAGTCTCAAATGATGATCCAACATCAGCAGCAGGAGTTTGCACAATGGTATTTATGGGATGTAATGTAGATGGTGGAGTGCTAGCATCATTTGATGTAGATGGGGATTTCCTAGAACAAGAAATAAACTTTACATTTGAAGATTTTTCAAATCCAACAAAATTTAAACAATTAGCAGGAATGCAATAAAAAATAAATTAAATATAATTAATGAAAGGAAAGATAAGATATGAGTTTAGAAAGTTTTATGTTGAAAGATGAAGTAAAAGAAATCGAATATGTTGCTTCTAATAGATTTAAAAATAAAGAGGGACAAGTAGAAAAATGGAAATTAAAAACAATTACTGCAGATGAAAACGATGCAATAAGAAAACAATGTTATAAACAAGTACAAGTAGGAAAAAGAATGAAACAAGAATTTGATACAGTAAAATATTTAGAACTACTAGCAGATAAATGTGTTGTTTATCCTGATTTGCACAATGTTGAACTACAAGACTACTATAATGAAATGGATTCCATAAAATTATTGAAAAAGCATTTATTAAATCCAGGAGAATACGATGACCTAATGCAAAAAATACAAGAAATAAATGGATATAGTTTAGATGATGCGGTTGAAGAAGCAAAAAACTAATTAAAGAAGGCGATAGTGATGCTGTATATGCACATTTTTGCCTTCAAAAACTTCATAGATTTCCGCATGAATTTCTAAATCTTCCGTTTAAAGAAAAGGCTTTTGTTATTGCATCTACTCAAATAAGAGTAGAAAATGAAAAAGAAGAAGCCAAGAAAATTAAAACAAAATAATCTTATTTTTCTAAAAGGAGGAAAATATGGCTACTATAAAAAGTTCAATAGTGGTACAAGATATGGCTTCCTCTGTATTTGCAAAAATACATTCTAATGTAAGTAAAACAACAGCAGGATTTAAAAATTTGAATAGTGAGATGTCAAATGCTCCAACAAAAGCAATAAATAATGCTGAAAGGTTGAATGCTTCTGCAGTAAAAACTGAATTAGCATATCAAGCAGAGTTACAGGTTCTGAGACAAGTTGAATCTGAAGCTAAAAAGATTATTGCAGCAGAAGGAACACAAAGTGCAAAAGCACAAGATTTAATTTCTAGTGTGGTTGAACAGAGAAGATTAGTAGAAGGTTTAAAGAAAGATTATGATAATGTTTCTAGTAGTATTAAAAATTCTCAAAATAGTCAAGAAAGTTTTAATAATAGTGTGAAAAGGACACAGGCAAACCAAGAGAGACTAAACAATAGTATAAAAAATTCACAAGAAAATCAAGATAAATTTAGTAATAGTATAAACACATCATATAGTAATGGAAATAAACTTCTTTCTACTATAAAAAAGGTTGCATTAGCAGTTGGTGGTATATCTGCAATAAAAGGATTGTTTAATTTGTCAGATGAAATGACAAATAATAAAGCAAGATTAAATTTGATTGTAGATGATGGTGGTAGTGTAGAAGCATTACAAAATAAAATTTTCGTATCTGCAATGAATGCTAGGGCTTCATATCAGACTACTACAGATATTATTACAAAACTAGGTTTACAGGCCAGCAAGGCATTTAAAGGAAATGATGAATTAATTGCGTTTGCGGAACAATTAAATAAAACATTTGCAATATCCGGAACTGAAGCAACAGGAATAGAATCTACAATGTATAACCTAACACAAGCATTATCAACAGGTGTACTTAGAGGTCAAGATTTAAATGCGGTATTTTCAAATGCTCCGCAAATAGTTCAAAATATTGCAGATTATTTAAATGTTCCAATTGGTAAGATTCGTGATATGGCAGCGGATGGAAAGATTAGTGCACAAATTGTTAAAAATGCTATGCTAAAAGCTGCAGATGAAACAAATGCAAAATTTAATAAGATGCCAATGACTTGGAATCAAGTATTTACCAAAATGAAGAATATTGCAATAAAAGCACTAGATCCTGTTCTTAATAAAATAAATGCATTAGCAAATAATCAACAAGTGCAAGAAATGTTTAATATGTTTATAAATGGTGCCAGTTTAGCAGCACAGGCAATTTTAAGCTTAATAGAAGGTATATCATGGCTGTTAAGTGTATTAGAACCTGTAGCACCAGTTATACTTGGATTAGTAGGAGCCTATGTTGGATTTAATATAGTTTCAATGATTGCAAGTGGACTTTTAGGTATGTTGTCAATAGCACATGGAATTGCAGGAGCGGCAGAAATGTTACATTCTGGACAAACTATGGCAGCAACTGCAGCACAATGGGGATTAAATTCTGCATTGTTAGCGTGTCCTATTACTTGGATTGTGATTTTGATAATGGCCTTAATTGTTGCACTAACATATTTGTGGTTTACTAATGACAAGGTGGCTTATGGAATTCTTTATGTTTGGGATGCATTGAAATTAGGAATAATGGTTGCTGGACTTGGAATTCAAGGTGTATTTTATGCAATAGTTTTAGGTGCTATGGCATTATGGTTAGGAATTCAAACTTGTGTACTTGGAGCAATGGGTGCTTGGTATGCATTTCAAACAGGAGTCGAGGCTGTTTGTTTGGGAGTTTTAAGTATTTTCCAAGGCTTATATAATGGAGTTGTTTGGTTGGTAAACCGGAATAATTCAAGCGTTGAACAAAATACCAGGAGTGCAAATAGATACCGTTGAAGCAGCACACTTTGCTGATGACTTTGCAAGTAAAATGACAAATAATATCATAAATAGAAATGCAAAATTACAAGAAATGGCTAGTCAAATGGATGGAACTGTCGACAAGATAAACCAATTAAAAGGTGAATTTGGAACGAAACTTAATGCATCAGCAACCAATATACAAAATACGGCAATAGATATGAATAATACTCGACAAGACAGAGTAGATCATAGAAATGACTGGATAAATGGTGCTGGAAATGCTATAAAAAATGTGTTAAACGATAAGAGTTTCACAATAGATCCATCACAGTTTGGAAATACACTAGGAGATATTGCTGGAAATACAAAGGACACAGCCAATAACACTAAACAAATAACAGATGAAGATTTAAAATATTTAATAGATATAGCAGAAAGAGATACTATAAATAGATTTACAACCGTTCCATTAACTATAAATATGACTAACAATAATAATATTGATAGTGAAACAGACATTGATGGGATAGTTGATTCTTTAACAAAAAGGTTAGAGGAAGAATTAGAATATATTTCAGATGGAGTACATGAATAGGAGGGATTTTAATGGCATATTATTTTTATTTAGGCAATGTACTTCTTCCCATTCCTCCTAGCAAACTTGAACTAAAAATAAGTAATAATAATAAGACATATAATTTGATAAATTATTCACAAATAAATGTTTTGAAAAACCCAGGATTGTCAAGTTTGGAATTTGAAGTTGTATTACCTAATACAAAATATCCTTTTGCAATGTATAAAAACAATTTTCAAAATGCCAAATATTATTTAGGTGTATTAGAGAATTTAAAAGTCAATAGATCTGCTTTTCAGTTTATAGTTGTTAGAAAATTTCCAAATGGTAAAGACATTTTTAATACTAATATTAAAGTGGCGTTGGAAGAATACACTATAACTGATACAACAGAAGAAGGTTTTGATACAAAAGTAAAAATAAAACTAAAACAATATAAAGAATATTCGACAAAAAAGGTACAAGTAACAATAAAACAATATAGACCACCAGCAGTTACAAGAACAGTTACAACTAATAATACTGCAGTAGCGAAACCAAGTGGACAAAATTATACAGTAAAAAGAGGAGATTGTTTATGGAATATAGCAAAGAGATTTTATGGAAATGGTGCTAAATATACAACTATTTATAATGCTAATAGAAGTAAAATAAGAAATCCAAATTTGATATATCCAGGTCAAGTTCTATGGATACCATCATAGGAGGGAAGAAAATGAACCAACAATTATTAATTCAAAATGGAAATACTGTATATGAACCAGTAGTTCAAGATGAAATAACTTGGACTACTGAAAGAAAAGGTGCTGCTGGAAAGCTAGAATTTAAAATTGTTAAAGATGATATAATTAATTTTGAAGAAGGAAATCCAGTAGCATTTAAAGTTGATAATACAAATTTATTTTATGGTTTTGTGTTTAGAAAAAAACGTGATAAGGAACAAATAATAACAACAACAGCATATGATCAACTTCGATATTTAAAAAATAAAGATACTAGAGTATATGTAAATAAAAGAGCAGATGAAGTTGTACGCTCTATTGCTAGTGATTTTCAATTAAATGTTGGAATGCTTGAAAATACAGGATATGTGATAGCAAAAAAGGCGGAAAGTAATCAGTCTTTATTTGATATTATATTAAATGCACTAGATGAAACAATAAGAAATCGAAAAGAAATGTATGTTCTATATGATGATTTTGGAAAATTGTGTTTGAAAAACTTAGAAAGAATGAAAGTAGGATTAGTGATAGATGAAGAAACAGGAGAAAATTTTGATTATGAAAGTTCAATTGATTCAGATACATATAATCAAATAAAACTTACATGTGATAACTCCGACACGGGAAAAAGAGAAGTATATATAGCAAAAGATTCAAATAATATTGAAAAGTGGGGAGTATTACAATATTTTGACACAATAGATGAAAAAACCAACGGAGCAGTTAAGGCAAGAGCATTACTAGATTTATATAATCAAAAAACACGAAGCCTAGAGATAAAAAATGCATTAGGGGATATTAGAGTTAGAGGTGGTTCACTTATAATAGTAAATCTAAATTTAGGAGATGTTAAACTTCAAAACTTTATGTTAGTAGAAAAAGCAAAGCATACTTTTAAAAATGGAGAACATTTTATGGATTTAACATTAAGAGGCCAAAACTTTATATCTCAATAGGGGGAAAATATGAGTAGTTCATTGGTAGAAGTGATAAAAAAGATGGCTGTAGGAGCAAATGATGCAAATGCTCCTACTTCTGTTTTATTTGGAACTGTAACAAGTGTTGAACCACTTGAAATAACAGTTGATCAAAAATTTAAACTAACAAAAGAATTTTTAAAGCTTACTAAAAATGTTAAAGACTATACAGTAGATGTGACTATGAACTGGAATACAGAAAACACAGCTTTAGATGCTAATCACAGCCATTCTACAGAGGTCGATTCAAATATAAGCGTTTCATCTGATATATCTCCAAATGATAATAATCAAAAAATAACTAATGATGTAACAGGAGAGGTAAGTGTATCAGTAAAACAAAAAGATATAGATTTAACACATAAGCATAGCATAAAAGGGACTAAAAGTATAACAGTACATAATGCATTAAAAATTAACGATAATGTTATTTTAATACAACAGCAAGGTGGAGTTAACTTTGTTGTACTAGATAAATTTTAAAAGAAAGGTGGTAATAAGATGACACCTAATACAGATAATATAGTAATAAACAATGTGCAAGATACAATAGAACAAACAAGCAAGACATATTATTTGAATATAGAAAAAAATACTATTTCAAAATTTTGTGATGGTATTGATGCAATGAAACAGGCTGTATATTGTATATTAAATACAGAAAGATTTGAACATCTTATTTATAGTTGGAACTATGGAATCGAACTAAAACATTTAATCGGAGAAAATACAACTTTTGTAATTCCTGAATTAGAAAGAGTAATAACTGAAGCATTATTACAGGATTTAAGGATAACAGAAGTAAAGGACTTTGATTTTGAAATAAATAGAAATGAAATAAAAGTGAAATTTACAGTAGTTACAAATATAGGAGAATTTGAAGCGGAAAAGGTGGTGAGTGTTTAATGAGCGTAGTTGATATAGATAAAATTGAGAATTTAGATGAATATTTTGACTATGACACTATTCTACAAAGAATGCTAGATACAGTACCTACTCAAATTGATAAAAGGGAAGGAAGTATTATATATGATGCTTTGGGACCTGCAGCAGCAGAACTAGCACAAATGTATATTTTGTTAAAAAATAATATAGATTTGGTTTTTGCAGATACTGCTGTAGAAGAATATTTAGATAGATTAGCAAACCAAGTTGGTCTTACAAGAAACGAAGCAACATATGCAATAAAAAAAGCAACATTTTACGATGAAAACGATAAGTTAATGGACATAGAGGTAGGAGAGCGATTTACAATAGAGGATATAGTATATAAAGCAACCGAAAGAATTGAAAAAGGAATCTATAAAATGGAATGTGAAACTGCTGGAGCAATAGGAAATAATTATGTTGGGAATTTAATACCAGTAAATTATATAGAAAATTTAGCAAAAGCAGAACTAACAGATATTTTAATTCCTGGAGAAGATGAAGAAAGCGACGATTCTTTGAGAAGTAGGTACTATGAGACCACAAGTGAGCAAGGGTTTGGTGGAAATATAATTGATTATCAAAATAAAACAAAAGAGATAGCCGGAGTTGGTGGTGTAAAGGTTACTCCAATATGGAATGGGCCAGGAACCGTTAAACTTACAATATTAGATAGTAATTTTGATAAGGCCTCACAAGTTTTAATTGATAAAGTTCAAAAAGAAATATGCCCTGATTTTACAGATGAAGGATTAGGAATTGCCCCAATTGGACATATTGTAACAGTTGATACAGTTAAGGAAATTGAAATTTCTATAATTTCTACTGTTACAATATCTGAAACTACAACTATTGAAAATGTAAGAAAACAAATAAAACAATTAATAAATGATTATTTCTTACAATTAAAGCAAAATTGGGAAAACACAGAAACCATTATTATAAGAAAATCTCAAATAGATACAATAATTCTAAATGCAGATGGAGTTATAGATGTAGCAAATACAGTTATAAATAATAAGGCTTCAAATATAGAATTACAAAAATTTGAAATTCCTACATTGAAAGAGGTGACATTAAAATGAAGTTAGTAGAATATATGCCACCATTTCTAAAAAATGTAGTTGAATTTAATAAGATTTTTGATGCAGAAGATGTAGAAATCGAAAGTATGAGGTATTTGATAGATAGTATATTAAGAGAAGTAATTGTAAAATCTGCTAGGACTTATGGATTAGACAGATATGAAAAAATATATGGAATTACAAACAAGGCAGAAACAATAGAAGCAAGAAGGATGAATATTCTTTTTAAAATGAATAATAAAGTGCCATATACATTAAAATGGTTGATAAATACTTTAAATGAAAGCATTGGGAAAGATAACTATAAATTAGAAGCCAAAGATTATGAATTATATATTACTATAAATTTGGTATATACCGAAGCAGCAGAAATGTTAAAAACTAACTTGGTAAAACAAATACCTGCAAATATTATGTTAGACTACAAGTTGGAAACAAAAGCAAATGAATTTATAGGTGCAGTAATATCAAGTCAAGACTATATAAATCTAAATGCAATAGCATTTGAACGAAAAGAGGATATAACAATTATACAAGAAAATAATATTGGACTAGTTGTTTCTAATATGGAATATATGAATGTTGATCCGAACACAGATATAATACTAGAAGATACTATATTAAATGCAGATGAAAGCATAGGTTCTAAAGTGTCTAGGCAAGATTACATTGACTTAAATATAACTACAGAAGAAAAAAAGGAAAATATAAGTATAAATCAAAATACTAATTTAGGTTTACAATTAGCAAGCCAAGATTATATTGAAATAGGAGGTAAAGATTAAAATGGGATTTGAAAAAGTCTATATAACAAAGCAAGGTGCCCTATTGGCAGCAAAAACATTGCAGGGAAAGAAAATACAATTTGACCATGCTGAAATAGGTAGCGGAAATTTGAGTGGTAATGCTGCAGATAAAACAGCGTTAACTACAAAAGTATTAGAATGTCCAATTGAAGAAACAAAAATAACAGGGGATACACAAGCAAGTGTATCTTTTATTTTTAAAAATACTGATGCAAAAAGTGCATTTTATTTTAGAGAAATTGGATTATTTGCAATTGATCCGGATACAAAAGCAAAAGTATTATATGCTTATGCAAATGCAGGAAGTAATGCAGAATATATAAATAATTCTATTGCTGAAAAAATAGAAAAACATATTCAAATAAATGTTATTGTTGATAATGCTAGTAATGTTACAATTACATTAGATTCTACTCAAATATATGTAACTGAAAAAGAATTACAAGAAGCAATAACTGAAGCTAGAGAATTTGTTGGGAAAAATTATGGTATTAGAAGAAAAATTGTAGATAATGTTCTTTCAAAATGGGAGAGAATTTGTGATAATACAGGTTTGGTTGCAAATGCAACAAAAAATGGGGATGAAGTTCAAAACGATTTTGATAATTTATATCCATGGTCTGATATAATTACATATAATTATGATACGAAAAATAAAAAAATAACAGCATTTTATGGAGAACCAGGTTTTAAATTTGATGGAACAAATGGAGAAGTACTTACAAGGATTCCAGAATTTTGGTTCAAAAGAGAAGTTAAAGGTGATTATGAATATATTTATATATCTGATTATAATAGAGCAGGTTATAAACATAGTAAAGAATTTTCTGTTGGTAGATATGGAATTAGCATAGATACAGAAGGAAATGCCCACAGCATTAGTGGAACAATTCCTGCATATAACAAAACAATAGCAGCATTTAGAACTTTAGCGACTGCAGTAGGCGAAGGATTTTGTCAAATGGATACTAGATACTTTATATTACAATTGTTGTATTTAGTTGAATATGCTGACTATAATTCTCAAAGTAAACTAGGTAGAGGAGTATCTGAATGGTTTAATCAAAAAGCCTTAATTGCTGAAAATAATGTTAACAGAATAATTGTAGCAAATTCAAGAAATATGTATGTTGGTAGAAATGTATCAATAGGAGCAACTGATGCTTGGAATAATTCTGTAGCATCAGAAAGAACAATAACCAAAATAGAAGAATTTTCTAATGGAAGTGTAACTGGTAAGGCAGTGTATTTTGATGGAGCTGCCGTTAATATAGCAGTAGGAAATGCTTTGTGGGGAATAGGTCAGAAAGCAGGACAATGTGATGAATTAGGAATGAAATCAGGTTGTCTATCAAATGACGGATGTCATTCAGTTATATATAGAGGAATTGAGAATGTATTTAGTAATATGTGGACAGCAATAGATGGACTTAATATCAAAGATTATGTAGCATATGTTTGTGATGATCCTACTCAATATGCTTCTGATAAATTTGTTGCACCATATCAACCAATTGGATATACAAATCTAAAACAATCAGAATGTTATCCAAGCAAATTAGGTTATGATGAAAATTATCCGGAAATTGAAATACCGATAGAAGCTAATGGAAGTTCCGGAACTGGAATCTGTGATTATTACTGGTGTGCAGAAGGAAACAGAATAGCGTTTGCTGGGGGTGGTTTCGGCAGTGGTGCTGTTGATGGGTTCTTTTACTTGGCTTTGGGCAATGGTTCCGGCTATTCGCACTGGACTTACGGGGCTCGCCTTCTTAAATACCAGTAATAAGCAGGGGTATGGGGGCGGCCAGCCTCCATTATAAATACCTTAATTCAAGAGTAGTTAAAATTTTGAAAAAAATATATATAATATCCTACAGGGGATTTGATGTGTGCGATCCTGTAATTGTCGTTTTGAATTTTAGCGTTTGCTGGGGGTAATTTCAACAATGGTGCTAATGATGGGTTCTTTTACTTGAATTTGAACAATGGTTCCGGCAATTCGAACTGGAATTACGGGGCTCGCCTACTTATTTTAAATTATTTTTACACATCATTTTCCATAGCACTTGCTAAAAATTGAGTCGAGACTGGACTGGTCTAGTAGCTCCTTTTGAGCGAAAAATCGGTAGACGAAATAAGAAAACCAGGAGGAAAAGTGAAAAGAGTAGGAAATATATATGAAAAAATAACCAAAAAGGAAAATATCAGAAAAGCTATTATAAATGCATCAAAAGGAAAAAAAGATAGAAATGGTGTAGTTAAAATATTAGACAATGTCAATTTTTATGTAGATGAAATATATAATATGCTTATCAATAAAACATATACACCAAGTCCGTATATAAAAATGCTAATTCACGATGGTGTAAGAAAAAAAGAAAGAATTATATATAAACCTAAATTTTATCCGGACCAGATTATTCATTGGGCATTGATGCAGCAAATACAACCAATAATTCAAAAGGGAATGTATGAATATTGTTGTGCTTCAGTTCCAAATCGAGGCATACATTATGGCGGAAAATATATAAAAAAAATATTAGTAAATGATAGAAAGAATACAAAATATGCTCTGAAACTTGATGTGAAAAAGTTTTATCCATCGATAAATAAAGAAATAATGAAAAGAAAGTTTATGAGAGTTATAAAAGACAGGGATACTTTAGATCTTATTGATAAAATAATTGATAGCTCTGAAAGTGGACTTCCAATCCGGAAATTATACTTCACAATGGTTTGCAAATTTTTATTTGCAAGATGTAGACCATTTTATAAAGGAAGAAATGAAGGTAAAATACTATTTAAGATATATGGATGATATGTTACTTTTTCACAGAAACAAGAAGGAATTGAAGAAAATAAAAAATGAAATAGAATTGAAGTTGAAAAAGGAAGGCCTAAATTTAAAAGAAAACTGGCAACTATTTAAAGTTGATAGTAGGCCAGTTGATTTTATTGGGTATAGATATTACAGAGGATATACAACTTTAAGGCGTGGAAATTTTTTAAGGATAAAAAGAAGGGCAAAAAGAATATATAAAAGAAATAAAGTAACCTTGACAGATGCTTCAGCAATGATAAGTTATTATGGTTGGCTTAAACATTGCAATAGTTACAATTTTAATCAAAAATATATAAGACCATATATAGATATAAATAAGTTAAAAGGAGTGGTGAGCTATGCAAACAGAAAATTCAATAAAACCAAATAAATTTGAAATAAGCAAACATCAGAACGGTAAATGTACCGTTCTTTTTTATGACAATATAATAGAGGACAAAGTTACAGATCCAGATGGAATAGAAACAACAAGATATTTATACGATATGTATGAAGTAGAAGTAAATAGTAGAGATACACTTGCAGAAAGTATTGAAGCAAATTATGATGAATGGTTGAAATTTGCAAAAGAAGAAAATGCAAAGAGAGTTGTGGCAATTCCGGATGTTGAAAGAATTGCTATACTTGAGCAAGCTGTTAAAGACATAGGGGAGGTAATTGGAAATGATTAATTTTTATGTAATTCAAATTAGAGACTTAAAAACAATGACAATTGAAGATGTTCCAAAACTATGGAGAAAAAAAGTAAAAGAAAAATTGGAGGAGGAGTCTAGATAAGGCTCTTTCTTTATGCAAAAGAAAGTGAGGAAATCTAATGACAAGTATAATTGTTGCATTAATTACCGCAACTCCTGCAACAATAACAGCAATAATAGCTCTAATTACAAATAAGAAAAACAATAGATTGGAGGAGATTTCAAATAAAATTGACAATAATGAAAAGGATCATCTTCGTTTTGAAATCCTATCCTTTGCAGGAGATTTGCGAAATGGAGTTGTAAAAACAAGACAAGAATTTGAAACCATATTTGCTTTTTATGATAAATATGAAGAAATAATAACAGCATTAAAAGTACATAATGGCTATGTGGATAGTGAATTTGATTTTATAAAAGAAAAATTTAAGGAATTAAATTAGGAGGTTTTACTATGAAAGATAAGATAGCAAAATTGATAAATGTAAAAAGTTTAGTAACATTGATTTTAACATTGGTAGTTGCATATAAAGCTATAATGGGACAAATGGATATAGAACAAATATATTTAATGATTATAGCCTTTTATTTTGGAACTCAATTAAAAGAAAGTAAAACAGAATAATACCGTAAAAAAGTTACGGTATTTATAAAATACTGGAAGAAATAAAAAAAATCTTCCAGTATTTATTTTTTAAAGAAAGGTGGAATTTTCAATGGAAGAAAATGAAATTCTAGGAAATGGAGAAATCCAAAGAGATGAAAATGAATTTGGAGGTGGGGCTAATGAGTAAAGGAATAGATGTATCAGCACATCAAGGTAATATTAATTGGGATGCAGTAAAGGCATCAGGAATTGATTTTGCTATTATAAGAATTAGTTATGGGCAAAATTCAGTAGATAGTAAAGCTATCAGAAATATAGAAGAATGTATTAGAGTAGGAATGCCATTTGGTGTATATACATATTCTTATGCATTAAATATAAATAATGCTATAAATGAAGCAAACTTAGTAATAAAAACTTTAGCACCATATAAAGATAAAGTGAAATTTCCAGTTATTATTGATATGGAAGATGCAGATGGATATAAAAGAAAACATGGTATGCCATCAAATGATGTTCTTGTATCTATTTGTGAAAAAGAATGTTTAATGTTTGAGGAAGCAGGATATTATGCAGCAATTTATGCTTCAAAATCATGGTTTGATACAAAACTAAATTCTTCAAGACTAAACAGATTTGATAAATGGATTGCTTGGTGGAATAAGGGAGCATCATTTGATAAAAATATTTATGGATTATGGCAATACACATCTAGCGGTAGTGTAAATGGTATATCTGGTAATGTGGATATGAATGAAGCATATAAAGATTATCCATCAATAATAAATAACAATAGTAATTCATCTTCAAATACACCAGCTAAAAAGTCAATAGAACAATTAGCACAAGAAGTTCTTGCTGGCGATTGGGGAAATGGCGAAGATAGAAAAAATAGATTAGTTGCTGAAGGTTATAACTATGATGTAGTACAAGCTAGAGTTAATGAATTGTCTGGTATTTTTTCAAAAAAATCAAATGAGGAAATTGCAAATGAAGTATTAGCTGGTAAATGGGATAATGGATCTGAAAGAAAGAAAAAACTACAAGCAGCAGGGTATGATTATGATGCAATACAAACAATAGTAAATCAAAAATCTGGTGTTAATTCATCTAAAACATATATTGTAAAATCTGGAGATACTTTGTCTGGAATTGCAAGTAAATTTGGAACGACATACCAGGAAATCGCAAAGAAAAATGGTATTGCAAATCCTAATAAAATTTATCCAGGACAAGTATTAAAAATATAGATATTTACTAAAATAAGTAGAGGATGTATTCCTCTACTTAATATTTTTTAATTTATTTTGAATTTCTAATAAAATATTAAATGCTTGTTGAAATGTAGTATTATTCATATCTAGATTAGAAATTTTATTCAAAACTTTTTTTATCTCTACGTTTTTCATATAATCATTTAAATTTGTATTTGGCAAATTATCTACTACTTTATACTTTATTTCCATTTTATTTAGTAGTATGATATATTTATCTAACTGAGAAACGGGAAATCCGCACTTGAATATTGAAGGTCCCAAGTCGGTTATTTTAAGCCCTAATTTCTCGTTGATTAATTTTGCATCTTCATTTAAAATGTTATAGAAAATCCCAACTCTAAACAAGTAAACTGAAGATGCATCATTCTTTTTTAGTTCATTATATTGATTCAGTAATTTACTCATTTTTTTAATTTTTCCTTTCTTTTTTTCAAAACTAAGATATCTCCTGGTTCACATTCTAAAACATTACAAAGTTTTTCTAATGTATCAAAATGTATTCCAGTAGTTTCATTATCTATCAGATGTGATAATGCTTGATAACCTCCTTCCATTTTTTTTACGAACCAATACTTTGTTTTCTTTTTTTCTTTTAATATTTCTTTTACTCTTACATATACCAAGTTTCTCACCTTCCTTTCTGATATCTATTTTACAATGAACATATTTATATTTAAACTCTTTTTGCTTTAAGATACAGACGCTATAACTATTGCACGATTAAGGTATTTCTGTTATAATTTTTTTGGTGATAATATGGAAGAATTAAAAATATGTAAAGAAATTATAAATAAAGTAAAATGGTACACAGAAAGAAAAGATTATAATGGATTAAAATTATATATAGATGAAAAAGAAAAATTTATTGACAATTATATTATTAATTCAAATAATGCAGAAGAAGATTATATTGATAAATTAGTAAATGACTTGAAATGATAATGAGAATTTATAGGAAAAAATGGGAAAAAGTCGTTTTTTGTCGAATTTTGTAATCAAGTAGTATCAATGAAAAGCAAGGATAATACCTAACGGTTAGAATAGTTACTTTGTTTTACATAATATGGTAAAATATATAATAAGAGATATCTCTAAATATCATTCATAGGAGGGATATTTATGAGAAAATATAATAAAAAACAAATAATTTTTGATAAAATAGGGGAAAATCTTAATTTTTGTGATAAAATAATAATGAAGATATTAAAAAAATATACTATAAAGGTATATAGAATAGGGTTAAATGATGCTTTTAATTGGGAAAATCAAAAATATAAGAAAAATAATTTGCAAGGCTGTACTACGGCTGTACAGTTATTAAAATCACAAAAATGAATTTTAAAATAAAAATCTTAAAAGCGAACGGAGAGTAAGAATGAGAAATATAAAACTAACAATAGAATATGACGGAAAAGACTTTAATGGCTGGCAAAAACAACCAAATAAACTAAATATACAAGGAACAATAGAACAAGCAATAAAAACTATAACAGGAGAAAAAATAGAATTAAATGCTTCTGGAAGAACTGATGCCGGTGTTCATGCATTAGGACAAGTTGCAAATTTTAAAACCAATTCTAATATACCAATAGAAAAGATAGCAATAGCAATAAATTCGAATTTGAAGAAGTCAATTAGAATACTACAAGCAGAAGAGGTAGAAGAAAGATTTCATAGTAGATTAAGTTGTAAAAAGAAAACATATAGATATGTTATAAATAATTCAGATATTCCATCAGCAATATATAGAAATTTAGAAACACATATCCCAATAAAATTAGATGTAGGAAAAATGCAAGAAGGTGCAAAATATTTAGAAGGAGAACATGACTTTAAATCTTTCAAAGCTAGTGGAACTAGTAGTAAAAGTAGTGTTAGAACAATTTATAGTGCAAAGGTTATACAAATGCCAAATGAAAGAATTTATATAGAATTAACAGGTAACGGATTTTTATATAATATGGTAAGAATCATAGCTGGAACATTAGTAGAAGTCGGAAGTGGAAAAATCAAACCAGAAGAAATAAAA
>ERZ772851.294-NODE-294-length-64082-cov-30.252487_pt1 | contig 64082 bp, 67 predicted proteins | sample MGYA00512137_ERZ772851 | MGnify/ENA primary metagenome ERZ772851 (study PRJEB29015, sample SAMEA2737663) | human gut metagenome | biome: human gut; feature: human-associated habitat; material: faeces | place: China | collected 2012 ... | reverse complement strand
CTATCAGCAGAAGCAACAGCAGGAAGTAAGCTGTTTTCTTCATTGCATTTCTTTAGGCTGTGCAAATATACGATTTTACGGCATTCCGACAAATCTGTCAGGCATGGAAGTCCGTAATTCTTCCTGTAAATAGAGAGAAATGTTAATGACAAACCTGTATCTGCTTCGGATTTTTGCAGGCTAAATCCCTGTAATAGTTAAAAACGACCTTTATGTTAAAGCTTTTGGAGGTGAAAATGACCTGTTGTTTCCTCAGAAAGATGCTGATGTTTGGGGTAAAACATCCTGTTATTTTATTCGAAGTTTCGGCATGTTTTATTTTGAAGCAGGAATCAGGTTGAAATTTCCTGTTTTTGCCTCTGGAATTTCTTTTAAATGAAACGGATTACTCATGGCATTGTGCTATTAAAACAGGCGAGAAAGTTTCTCGCTGTGATACGATTGTGTTCTGTTTTATGAATAATGTTTCTTGGCGAAAGGAATGGCTGTCTATCTGGATTCCGTAGAAGCGGTGAGATTCTGATTTTTAGGAACCGGCTTGATCCTCTCTCCAATTTTGTGATAATGGAGAAATCAGCATGTCATTTTATTATGCGGCACGACTTGTCTGTCATTCTGTAATAATGGCTTCTTTTCCGTTCATGCTGACCTTCTTTTCGGCTATCAGCTCCGATAGGGCTCGTGCCAGCGAAGGGCGTGCCACTCCCAAAATGAAAGCCACTTCCTGCTGATTGTCTATCCGTCCGTTGATTTTCAGGTAATTCAGCAGACGCGACTTCAGGCTTTGCAGGGCGAATTCATTTAATTTTTTACTTAGAAAAAGGCTGCGGTCGGAAATCATTTCGATAAAATTCTTCATGATGACAGGCTGGCTGTGCATGAATTCCAGAAAGTAGTTCTTGTCGAGCACAAGTACTTCACAGTTTTCCTGCACCTCTATGTTTACCGGAAAGCGGTTCTCCGATGCGAATATAAAGGCTGGAGCGAGTACTTCGGGAGCACTTATCCGGTCGATGGTAACTTGTTTCCCTTCCGCATTTTCCATTTGTGCACGTACGTTTCCTGTACATAATATATAGAGCGAGCGGCAGGGGTCTCCCTGACGGGCAATGAAGTCGCCTTCTTTATAGCGACGGACACTGTTGGGAGCTTCGGCAAGCAACTGTCGGGCTGCTGCTTCGGATATGCCCTGAAATAAGGGAAGCTGTAAAAGTTGTATGGCGTTCATTTAGTCTTCATTTAACGATTATTCAGAATGGCTGTAACATAGGTTACAGTTATTGCCGGCAGAAAGCGGCATCTTTGCACAAACTTAATAAAAAATCACTAATGACTATCTGAATATGGAAGGAAATATGTTTTGCTATCAGTGTCAGGAGGCAGCCAAGGGAACCGGCTGTGTGCTGAAAGGTGTGTGTGGAAAGAATAGTAGTACGGCACGTTATATGGATTTGCTGCTCTTTACGGTAAGAGGCGTATCGGTAGCTGCCAGTGCTTTGCGTGAGCAGTCGGTAAAGGTGTCGGCGGAAGTCGATTCGTTTGTGACGGATGCTTTGTTTTCTACCATTACGAATGCCAATTTCGACGATGAAAGTATTTTACGCCGGGTAGAGAAAGGAATCGGTCTGCGTGATGACCTGAAGGCTGAGGCTGCTGCGCGGGGTATTGCACTTCCCGAAGTAGACGAGCTGGAGTGGAAGGGGGAAAAGGACTCGTTCGAGGAGAAAGCGGCTGCGATCGGTGTATTGCGTGAGGCAAACGAGGACTTGCGTTCGCTGAAAGAACTGCTTGTTTACGGTCTGAAAGGTATGGCGGCTTATCACGAACATGCCATGCGTCTGGGGTATAGCAACGAGGAAATTCATGCGTTCATGCAGGCGGCACTGGCGAAGATTGCTGTCGGCGGACTGACAGCCGACGAATGGGTGGCGCAGGTGATGCAGGCGGGAGAGATGGGTGTCAAGGTGATGGCACTGCTCGACGAGGCAAATACGACCCGTTACGGCAATCCGGAGATTACAAAGGTGAATATCGGGGTGGGCAAGAATCCGGGTATTCTGATCAGCGGACACGACTTGCACGACATCGAGGACTTGCTGAAACAGACCGAGGGAACGGGAGTGGATGTATATACGCACAGCGAAATGCTTCCGGCACACTATTATCCTGCTTTCAAGAAGTACAAGCATTTTATTGGCAACTACGGAAACGCGTGGTGGAAACAGCGTGAGGAGTTTACGGCGTTCAACGGTCCGATTGTGTTTACAACCAACTGTATTGTGCCGCCGCTCTCGAATGCAACATATAAGGAGCGTATGTTTACCGGAAACTCGACCGGATATCCGGGTTGCAAGCACATTGAAACGGGTGCCGACGGACATAAGGATTATTCGGAAGTAATTGCGCTTGCCAAGCAGTGCCAGCCGCCTGTAGAACTGGAAACCGGGGAGATTATCGGTGGATTCGCGCACAATCAGGTTCTTCAGCTTGCCGATAAGGTAGTGGAAGCTGTGAAGAGTGGAGCTATCCGGCGTTTTGTGGTGATGGCTGGATGCGACGGCCGTATGAAGAGCCGCGATTATTATACTGATTTTGCCAAGGCATTGCCGCAGGATACGGTTATCCTGACTGCCGGATGTGCAAAATACAAATACAACAAGTTGCCTTTGGGCGATATAAACGGTATTCCGCGTGTGCTCGATGCCGGTCAGTGCAACGACAGTTATTCGCTTGCCGTTATCGCTCTGAAGCTGAAAGAAGTCTTCCAGTTGAACGACATCAACGAACTGCCGATTACCTATAATATCGCGTGGTACGAACAGAAGGCGGTGATTGTACTGCTTGCCTTGCTGAGTCTGGGCGTGAAGAACATTCATTTGGGCCCTACACTGCCTGCATTCCTTTCGCCGAATGTGGCAAAAGTGCTGGTCGATACCTTCGGGATAGGAGGCATTACCACTGTCGACGAAGATTTGAAGAAATTCGGTTTGCTGGGATAAATTCTTTCTCCTTACTTTATTAAGTATCCGATATTTTACTTACCTTTGTTCATTAATTCGTCATAAAAATCGTACTATATGAGCAAAGCTATTATTAATTCTTACGAGGAATTTGAAAAAATGATCGGTCAGCAGATCGGAGTTTCCGACTGGCTGGAAGTTACACAGGAGCGCATCAACCAGTTTGCCGACGCTACACTGGATCATCAGTGGATTCATGTCGATGTAGAACGTGCGAAAGTGGAAAGCCCCTTCAAGAGCACAATCGTACACGGCTATCTGACTTTGTCGCTGCTTCCGTATTTCTGGAATCAGATTATCGAAGTAAACAACCTGAAGATGATGGTAAACTACGGAATGGACAAAATGAAGTTCGGTCAGGCTGTATTGTCGGGACAGAAAATCCGTATGGTTGCCGACCTGCATTCGCTGGTTAATTTGCGCGGAACGGCTAAGGCTGAAATTAAATTCGCTATCGAAATAGAAGGACAGAAGAAGAAAGCACTCGAAGGTATCGCTACTTTCCTGTATTACTTCAACTAATGTACGGCATACTGTCTGTAGATATTTTGAATAGGACGATGAGATTCATTACAGGATAATCTGGTTTCTGTAGTGAATCTCATCGTTGTTTTTATATGTGTTTTGATTATGACAGAAAAACTTTACCGGCAATTGCGTGAGTGGGCGGAAGCCTATCATCAGGCGGATTTCATCGCGAATGATCCCGTACAGTTTCCGCACCGTTATGTCCGGCAGGAAGATATTGAAATAATGGGACTGCTGACTGCCGTCCTGAGTTTCGGAAATCGCCGGATGATTCTCCGCAAGGTAGACGAACTGGATGGACTGATGGGACGTGCTCCCTTGCAGTATGTGCTTTCCAGACGCTGGGAGAATGATTTCAGTCGTGGGAACCAACGGAGCTTTTACCGGATGGTTTCGTATGCGGCATTCCGTATTTATTTCGAGAAGTTGTATGCGGTGTATACGGAGAATCGTACGCTGGAGGATGCCTTGCTGACTTTTCCGGGAAATCCGATGCAGAAGCTTTGTGCGTTTTTGGGGGTGTCCGACAGAAGTCCGCAGAAGAAGCTCAACATGTTTCTGCGCTGGATGATCCGTCGTGATTCGGCTGTCGACTTCGGTATCTGGCGGCGGATGAGTCCTGCCGACCTGATTATCCCGCTCGATACGCATGTGTGCCGGGTAGCTTTTCTGCTGGGACTGACCGATAAACCTTCTTTTTCGTTGTCGGCTGCCCGGTGTATCACAGAGGCATTGGCGGAGGTGTTTCCCGGTGATCCGTGTCTGGGCGACTTCGCACTTTTCGGTTATGGGGTGAATCATCCTGAATTAACAGATAACTTACCATGATAAAGATATTGGCTACAAGCGACTGGCACTTGGGGAATACCTTCCACGGCTTCGACCGTCAGGAAGAGCATGCCGATTTTCTTCGGTGGCTGCTCGGTGCTGTCGGACAGAAAAATCCTGATGCCTTGCTGGTGTCGGGCGACATATTCGATTCGAGTAATCCTTCGGCTGCCTCTCAGGAGTTGTATTACAGTTTTCTCGATACGCTGACGCAGCGTTTCCCGCAGTTGCAGACGATAATAATTGCCGGAAACCACGACTCGGCTGCACGGCTTGAGGCGCCTCGTCTGATGCTGGAAAGGCATCGGGTCTATGTGCGCGGGCTGGTACGCGGGCAGGAGGAAGGTAACTTCTTGCCGGACGATTTGCTGTTGCCTGTCTGTTCGGCAGCGCATCCGGAAGAACGTGCCTGGGTGCTTGCCGTGCCTTACTTGCGCGATGGTGACTTTACCCGTGGTATGAGTTACGGGGAGGGTGTAGGAGAGTTCCTGCGTCGGGCGGTTGAGGCGGCGAATCTCCGGCGCGACCGGAGCAGGGAAGCGCTGATTCTGATGGCGCATTTGTATGCTACGGGGAGTGAGATTGCCGAAAATTCTTCGGAACGTATCGTGATAGGTGGTTCGGAAATGGTCAGTCTGGATGAAATAGATGAAAGTGTTACGTTAGCCTTGTTGGGGCATTTGCATCGTAATCAGAAAGTTAACGGCCGTGAAAACTGGCTGTATCCGGGCAGTGCCCTGCCGATGTCGTTTGCAGAGAAGGGCTATCGTCACGGAGCTGTTTATTATGAGATAGAGGACGGTCGCCTGAATGGTGTGTCCGAGTTCCTCGACTATCCTTTGCAGCATCCGCTGGTTTCTGTTCCGCCAAAACCGCTTCCGCTGACCGAGGTGCTCGACTTGCTGCGTGCCTTGCCCGATAAAGATAAAATGAGCGAAGAAGAGCCTGTTCCGTATCTGGAGGTGAATGTCTTGCTCGACGCTCCCGTGGCTGGCATCAACAAGCAGGTAGAGGATGTCCTTCAGTCGAAAAATGTGCGCTTGTGCCGGACGGTAATCGCTTATCGGGTGCAGCAGTCGGCTGGCGACGGGGAAGTAGTATTGGAATCGGTCGACGATTTGCTGACGCTCGACCCGATAGAGGTGATCAGAAAGAGTTATCAGAACAAGTTCCGCTGTGAGATGCGCAATGAGCTGGTGGAACTTGCCAGAAGGGCTGTAGAAGCGGCTCGCAGGGAAGGAGGCAATGAATGAAGTTGTTGAAAGTAATCATGTATAACCTGGCTTCGCTCGAGGGGGAACAGGTTATCGATTTTGAGAGTGAACCTTTACGGAGTGCCGATTTGTTTTCCATCGTAGGTGAAACAGGTAGCGGAAAGTCGACCATTCTGGATGCTGTCTGTCTGGCACTGTACGGGCTTGCGCCTCGTTTTTATGGGGCAGATAATTTCGATTATTACCATACCGAGCGCCCGAACAACGATCAGGTGCTCGATCCTGACGACCCGCGTAACATTCTTCGTAAGGGTACGAAGGAGTGTTTTGCCGAAGTGGTGTTTCTGGCACGCGACGGTTTCCGCTATCGTGCCCGCTGGTCGTGTTCCATAGCCCGCATCAATTATACGCGTCCGGAGCGCAGGCTGTACCGGATAGCAGTGGACGAAGCGGGAAGAACCAGCGAGAAGGAAGTGGAAATAACCGGAGGGGGACGTCAGAAGCGCGGACATAAGAATATCAACAATGAGGGGCTCGACCGCATTATCGGTCTGGATTACGGACAGTTTACCCGTACGGTGATGCTGGCGCAGAATTCGTTTGCCAATTTTGTCAAGGCGGACGACAAGGATAAGGCTATCTTGCTGGAAAAGCTGACCGGAACGGAACTTTATACGGCTGTTGCCCGTAAGATTTATGAGTTTTATAAGGAGGCGGAAGCTGCCTATAATGAGGTGTTCAATCAGGTAAAGGCTTTTGCCGTACATCAGCTTTCGGATGAGAAGCTGGCGGAAGTGGAAACGCGTAAGGGGGAGTTGGACGCCAGTTTCCGTACCTTGCAGGCTGAACTCCAGAAGTTGAAGGATCAGCAGAAATGGTATGCAGACTTGTGTGCGCTGGAGGTGGCTTTTGCTGGTGAGGAAGCAAAATGGAAACAGGCTTCGGAAAAGGCACAGAACTTGCAGCCGGTACGGGACGAGTTGCGGATGCTCGATGAGGTGGCTCCTGTGCGCGATGTATATCAGACTTACATGAATCTGCAACGTGAACTGAAAGAGCTGACAGAGGAAGTCGGTAGGAAACAATTGCAGTGTAGTGTGCTGGAAAAGGAAGAGGCTGAGAAGCGGAAACTTTTACTGGATGTAAAAGAAAATTACAATGTAGTCCGTGAGAAACAAGAGCAGATGCTTCCGCTGGTGACGGCAGCCCGTAAGCAGAAGGTGGAGCTGGACGCACAGCAGGCTACCGTGACTCGCCTGAAAGAGGAGGAAAGTTTGCTGGCGAAGAAGGAAGAATTGCTGAGAAAGGAGCAGGCGGAAAATGAGCTTCAGGCAGCGGAATTGCAGAAGCGGCAGGCGGAAGCGGAACGGATGTTGGCGGAACTGATACCACACCGTGATATGCTGGAAAACAAGAATGCGGTTTCCGACAGGCTGGAGTCGCTTCATAAGGCTGTAAAGCGTTGGCAAAAAGAGTCTGAAGACTGGAAGAAAAACGGTATCGAGCTGGAAAATCAGCAGCAGGTATGCCGGGAAGAAGAGAATCGTTTGCAGAAATCGGATGAGGAACTGGTTCTGTGTCGGGAGAGTATCCGGCAGAAAACACAGGCACTGGCTGGTGTGGATGTAGAGGCATTGCAGCAGCGGATGGCGGACGTGACGAAATGTTATACCGACTTGGAGCGATTGAAAAAGTTGCAGGCGGCGGTAATGGAACGCCGGAAGAGTCTGTCGGAAAATCGGCTTGCATCTGAACAAATTACCAAGGAACTGGATACTGCGATGCGTGAGGTGAAGGAACTGACAACGGAGCGTGAAGAGATAAATCGTCTGTTGCCCGGACTGGAGGAGGCGTGGCAATTGGCAAGCAGCCGGAGTGCCGAGCATATGCGTGCCGCGCTGAAACCGGGAGAACCTTGTCCGGTATGTGGTGCACGGGAGCATCCGTATGCCGAAGGAATAGCGGAAGTGTTGCTGCCTGTCAAGGAGGAGATTGCTCGTCGCCGCAAGCGACTGACGGAAATTGAGGAACGGCTGGATGCTTCTCCCGGCGGATTGCGCCTGCTTTGTTCGGACCTGAACGGTAAGTTGTCGGCATTGCGTGAGGGAACCGGACGACTGAATGCGGAACTGGCTGAGGCTGTCGGCGAATGGACTACACTGGTTGTTGCTTATCCCGCTCTGCCTGCTGATGTTGTACGGGCAGATGCTCCTGCCTTGTCGGCTTTGCTGACGGCGGAATCGGAACGGATTGTGGTACAGGGTAAGCAGGTGCGTGCCGAACAGAATGCTTATCAGCAGGCACAGAATGAACTGACTGCCATGCGCCGTACGTACGATGAGAATCAGGTTGTGTGTGCACGTCAGCGTGAAGAACTGCATCGCCGGACCGTGGAATTGAAACAACGGCAGGGACAGAGTGAGCAGAAGCGTGCGGAATTGCAGCAACTTGAACGTGCGAACAGTGATTTGCGTGAGGCATTGCGGCAGGAAATTTCGTTACCCGACTGGGAGCAGGCTTTCGAACAGGATTTCGGGAAGCTGGCAGACCGTTTGTCGGATATGTACGACAAGTATCGGGAGGCAACTCGTGTGCAGCAGGAATCGGTGGGTTTGCTGAACGAGCGGAAGGTGGTTTCCGGAGCGTTGGAGAAACAGTTGGCCGAGTGTCTGGCAGCCGTAAAGGAAAACAAGGAAGAGACTGCCGGTGCTGTACAGGTTTATGAGGCAAAGCTGAAGGCTTATATGCAGGTGCTGGGCGGTGCTGATCCGGATGAAACGGAACGTACGCTGAAACTGCAACTGGAGGAAGCGGAGAAACAGGTGCAGCTTGCCGATAAGGTTCACAGTGAGGTGGCCGAATCGTACAGCCGGCTGTCGGGGTTCGTGAAGGCTGCCGAGGAACAGTATCGGAAGAAGCTGGCTGACTGCATGGCTGCGCAACGTGGAGTGGAAGATTTCATCATGCGTTACAATGAGTCGGCAGAGCATGTGGGTGTTCTTTCGAAAGAACGGCTGGATATGTGCTTCTCGCCTTCGGCAGACTGGAACGGAAAGCGTGAACAGGTGCGGCTGGCGGATGAGGAGGTAAAATGGTGTCAGGGACAGATGGAAGCACGCCGGAAAGCGATGGAAGCTCATCGCGACTTGCAGGTTATGCCGCTGGAACAGTCGGGTGAAGATACCAATCCGACGGCTGTGCTACAGGAGGAGATGCAAAAGGTACAGTGTGCATTGGATGAACTCGACAAAGAGCGTTTGCAGGTGGGCGGTATGCTGATGGCGCATCGCCGGAGTGTGGAACAGATGCTGTCGGCAGGCGAAGAACTTGAACGCAGGCGGAAGGCGTATCAGGACTGGAAAGAGCTGAATGATATTTTGGGAAATGCCAACGGCGGCAAGTTCCGTGAAACGGCGCAATGCTTTACGCTGCGCTTCCTGATACGTCAGGCCAACGAACAGCTTCGGATGTTGAATCACCGGTATAGTCTGGAACAGGTGAGGGATTCGTTGGGAATCCGTGTCATCGATCACGACCGGGCGGATGAGGTTCGTAACATCAGTTCGCTTTCGGGTGGGGAAACTTTCCTGATCAGTCTGGCACTGGCTCTGGGACTCTCGTCGCTTTCGTCGCGTAACATTCCGATGTGCAACTTGTTCGTGGACGAAGGTTTCGGTACGCTCGACAGCAACAGCCTGAATATGGTAATAGATGCCCTGTCGAGCTTGCAGTCGATGCAGGGGAAGAAAGTCGGAGTCATCAGCCATACGGCAGAGATGCGTGAACGGATCCGTACCCAGATTCGGGTTGTCAAGGTCGGCTCAGGAGGGCGGAGCGCACTCGAAATAGTATAATCGGAATGCCTGTTGAAGGCCGGACTTGAATCCGTTAATTTGTCTTTTTGAATAAAAGCTCTGTATATTAAAGAAATATCAGGGCTTTTATCTTTTTATATAAGAGTATATAATAGGGACATTTTTGTCTTCTGACCTGAATTTCGCATTTTTTGATTAGCCCTTATTCGGTTACGTACTGTCTTTTTTTGTTATTTTGTACATATCAATTTTAAATCAGACGTAAATAAATAACTATGAAACAACCTGTTGTATTATTTGCCTCCCTGTGCTTTCTGGCATCGGAGGCGATGCAAGCTCAAAACGCTCAGAATTCTCCGAAAGCGTATGTCGTATCAGACGCACACCTGGATACACAATGGAACTGGGATATCCAGACAACCATTCAAGAGTATGTATGGAATACGCTGAACCAAAATCTGTTTCTTCTCCGTAAGTACCCCGACTATGTTTTTAATTTTGAAGGTGCTGTGAAATATTCCTGGATGAAAGAATATTTCCCGACACGTTATGAGGAGTTGAAGCAGCGGGTAAAGGAAGGACGCTGGCATGTCACCGGAAGCAGTTGGGATGCCAATGATGTTCTGGTTCCTTCAGCCGAATCGGTGCTCCGTAATATTTTGTACGGGCAGAATTATTATCGGAGTGAATTCGGAACAGAGAGTACGGATATCTTTTTGCCCGACTGCTTTGGCTTTGGGTGGACACTGCCGTCGCTGGCTCATCACTGTGGGCTGATAGGCTTTTCTTCACAAAAGCTAGGCTGGCGCAATCATCCTTTTTATGGCGACAAAAAATATCCGTTTACCATCGGACTGTGGAAGGGTATTGATGGCAATCAGATCATGTTTGCGCATGGTTATGACTATGGTCACCGTTTTAAGGATGAGGATTTGTCGGACAGTGAAGAATTGAAGCAACTGGTAAAGGAAAGTCCGCTGAGTACCGTTTACCGTTATTATGGAACCGGTGATATGGGAGGTTCACCTACAATCACTTCCGTACGTGCTGTCGAAAAGGGAGTAAAAGGCTCTGGCGACATCGAGGTGGTCAGTGCTACCAGCGATCAGCTTTATAAAGATTATGCAGGAAAGCATGAGCAGCTTCCGGTATTCGACGGTGAATTGCTGATGGATGTACACGGCACGGGCTGCTATACTTCGCAGGCTGCCATGAAATGGTATAACCGTCAGAATGAACTGCTGGGTGATGCGGCCGAACGTGCGGCTGTGGCGGCAGAGTGGCTGAACCAGGGAAATTATCCGAAGTCGGAACTTGAAGCTTCGTGGAAGCGCTTCCTTTTCCATCAGTTTCATGATGACCTGACAGGTACGAGCATACCGCGGGCGTATGAATTTTCATGGAATGATGAGCTTATTTCGCTAAAGCAATTTTCGGATGTGCTGACTTCTTCTGTCAATGGGGTGAGCCGTTTGCTGGATACGAATGTAAAAGGTACTCCGGTAGTGCTGTATAACGCGCTGGGATTTGCGGTAAACGATCTGGCCGAGATAGAAGTTGAATTTGCAAAAGCTCCCAAGGGTATTGCCGTATATAATGCCGAAGGCAAGAAGGTGGCTTCACAGTATCTGGGTTATCAGGACGGTAAAGCACATATATTGGTTGAGGCTTCTGTGCCGGCTACTGGATATGCGGTTTATGATGTACGTACTTCGGGAGCCGGTATGCAGACCGTAAAACAGCAGTATGCGAATACTTTGGAGAACTCATGTTATAAACTGTCTTTTGACGCGAACGGAGATATTGTTTCGTTGCTGGATAAGCGTAACGGAAAAGAACTGGTGGCATCGGGAAAAGCTATCCGTCTGGCATTGTTTACAGAAAACGAATCTTTTGAATGGCCTGCATGGGAGGTGTTGAAAAAAACATTAGACCGTGAACCTGTTTCTATCACCGATGGAGTGAAACTGACCTTGGTGGAAGACGGTGACTTGCGTAAATCTATCTGTATTGAGAAAAAACATGGCGAGTCAGTGTTCCGTCAGTATGTCCGTCTGTACGAAGGAACCCGCGCACCGCGTATCGATTTTTACAATGAAATAGACTGGCGCTCTACAAATGCGTTGCTGAAAGCGGAATTCCCGCTTGCTGTGTCTAATCCGAATGCTACTTATGACTTGTCTTTGGGTAGTGTGCAGCGTGGAAATAATACAGTGACAGCGTATGAGGTTTACGGACATTACTGGGCTGATTTGACCGACCGCAAGGGTGATTATGGAGTTTCTATTATGAATAACGGAAAATACGGATGGGATAAACCTTCGGACAATACGCTCCGTCTTACTTTGCTCCATACGCCCAAGACTGACAAGGGATATACTTATCAGGACAGACAGGACTTTGGTTATCACACATTTACTTACAGCCTGCTTCCGCACCAGGGTGAGCTTGACAAGGCTGAAGTGGTATCGAAGGCAGAGGTGCTGAACCAGACATTGAAAGCCTTCCAGACAGATAAGCATAAAGGTGAAATGGGACGTATTTTCTCGATGGTATCGTCGGACAATCCGAACGTGATAATCAAGGCATTGAAGAAAGCGGTCGATGCTGATGAATATGTGGTACGTGTATATGATGTAGCCGGTAAGGGAACTCAATCGGCCAGATTGACGTTTGCCGGTAAACTTGTGGAGGCTGTTGAAACCGACGGAACAGAGAAGGAAATTGCAAAAGCCGGTTTCAGCGATAATATGCTGGATGTAACAGTTAAGCCTTTCTCTTTGAAAACATATAAGATCCGTTTGGCTGAATCGGGTATGGAGGCACATCAGCCGAAATGTCTGGCACTTAATCTTCCATACGACAAGAAGTGTGCTACTTATAACGAATTCCGTAGTGAGGCCGATTTCGAGTCCGGTTATAGCTATGCGGCTGAATTGCTTCCCGATTCGATAACGGTAGATCAGGTAACTTTCCGTCTTGGTGAACAGGAAGCTTACAACGGCTTGTCGTGCAAGAATGATACAATTGAGATTCCTGAAGGCTATAATCGTCTGTATTTCCTTGCAGCTGCCGCTTCTGTTGAGGACCAACGTTTACAGATTGCCTGCGGAAAGCAGACTTCGGAGTTTGTCGTTCCTTCTTATACAGGATTTGTCGGTCAATGGGGACATGAGGGACATACTACCGGCTATTTGAAACCGGCCCAGATTGCTTATGTCGGAACTCATCGTCATGCGTCGGATGGAGATTGTCCTTACGAGTTTACTTATATGTTCAAATTCGGTATGGATATACCTAAGGGTGTCCGCTCTGTTGTTTTGCCCCAGAATGAGAATGTAGTGATTTTTGCCGCTACGGCCGTTGCTGAAGACCGTTCGCCGGTAAAACCATCGACAAAATTATTCCGTACAAACAACCATGAGGAACTGTCGGAACTTGTATCTGGCAACAAAATGATTTCGGGAGAAAATCTGCTGAAAAATGCAAAACTGACAAGATGGTCGGCTTATGTAAATGAAAAGGAACGTCCACAGGCTGCTGTAGATGGCGACTTGTCGACTAAATGGTGTGACATTGCCGGACTACCTAGTTTCCTGGAATTTGATTTGGGCAAGGCTGAGAAACTGACAGGATGGAAAGTTGTGAATGCCGGTAAGGAAAATGGATCTTTCATTACGAGCCAGTGTTTCCTTATGGGAAGAAACTCTGCTGACGAAGACTGGCAAACAGTGGATTACTTCGACGGTAACCGCAGCAATGTAGTATTGCGTACAATCACTTCGGACAAGGCATATCGCTATCTCCGTATGGTTGTGACCAGAGGAACACAGGCTGCTTCGTCGAAAGATGTACGCATTTACGAGGTAGAGGTTTACCGGTAATTGACTGTTAGTGAAATCATTGTTTGTTGTAAACAGATTAATAGCTTTGACTATGAATAGATTATCACGGTTTCTCAAAGTCACGCTAAAAGTTTGTATTCCGGTTTTTGCTGCTGTTTCGCTTTCTGCCCAGGGAGTAAACAAATATATTCCGGTAAGTAAGCATGTGAGCAATGATAATGGAATAACCTGGCCTTACGGACAGGTTATTCCACATTTTGCCATGCCGGCAGATACACTTGATGCCCTTGATATACAAGAGGGAATTTCTGATGATGAAAAACTGATGTTTACTGTACTGCAGGGGCTTGTCAATAAAACTCATCCTCGTTTGTTCTTGTTTCAACCGGCGGGAGAGGGTAAGTACAAGTGGCCTGAAAAGCTTGGGCTATGTATGGATGAGCTGCCTCGTGCAAAACGCTTCGAACTGGTGAGGAAATATGCGGCAGAACTGGACGGTGTAGTGCTTTATGATCCTTCTAAAAACATTCACTATGCCAATCTTGCTTCTACTGTTGCCGGAATCGAAAATTTGTTGCCTGTAACGCAGCCACTCCATCAGCTTTTGCTGAATGAGGGAATCAAGTTGCCTGTCCGGACAGACCTTACACGGTTGAATTTTACGCGTACTACTCAGATTTACGATTATCTGTACAAGTATTATTGGAAAAGATGTACTCACCGCCTTTTGGTGAGCCAACCGCCGGAGAGGGGATTTGTCCGTGATCTTGCCGTTGCGTCTGGAGCAGCTATAGTATGGCTCGATGCCCGTAAATGGAATGAGAATGTGATTCTGCGGAAATTCCTGAAGGAGATGAAACCCGGGGAAAGTCTGGTTACCGGATGGTTTCCTGAGGAGCGTTCTGGGGTAGGGATGACAGCCGAGTATGGTCTTTCTACGATTCCTTCTGATTTTTATATGAATGCGACTGTTTATGCCGGAATGTCACAGCCGGTTCATTATCCGAAGGTTCCAAAGATGCCGGAACTGGAGAATAAAATATATTTGGCTCTTTTCTTGAGTGATGGTGACAACGTGCAGTATTGCCAGCATGCCATGTCGCAACTTTGGGATAAAGAAGGCAGAGGAAGTATTCCCATTAACTGGACAATCAGTCCGGGACTGGTAGACTTTGGACCTGCGTTGCTGAATTATTATTATGATACAGCTACAGAAAACGACTGTTTTGCTTCCGGGCCTTCCGGATTAGGGTATTCCCTGATTTATGACTCTCACAATTACATATGGAACAGCGACAGCGGGGAAGCTATTTCACCTTATGTGAAATGGACTCAGCAATATCTGGAAAAAAGTGGGTTGAGGATTATAACCATATGGGATGAAATAAATGATGAACAGCGAAGTGCTTATGCTCGCTATTGCCGTTATTTGTATGGACTTACATTACAGGATTGGGAACACCAGCCTTACAAACTGCCGACCTTAGTGCAAGACCGTAATTTGCCGGTGATAGCCAATCTACCCTGCTATGCAAACGGAGTAGATGTTATTTACTCGTTCTGGCAAGATACGATAGCTAAATTTGATGGCTCAAAACCGCTTTTTCTTTCGGCACAAGGTGAGTCGTGGAAAATGGGACCGGATAATATTGTAGCACTGAAAGAACGTCTTGAGGCTCTTTCTCCGGGAAATATTGTTATTTGTAGGGGAGATCATTTTTTTAATCTTTACAGAAAGGCAAACGGACTTCCTTTTAATTTGACGCTCTCTCCGGACGTTACGGTAAAGACGTCGCTTTCGAAGACATCTTCTGATCTGGTGGCCGATGGTTCTGCTGCTGAGAAACAGATGTGGGTTTCGGGTACGGATGACGGCAAAGCATGGATACAATTTGATTTCAAGAAAAAGTATCTGATAAGCCGGTATGTAGTCCGTCATGCAGGAAACGCCGGATTGCCCGATTCGCTTAATACGCGGGATTTTAAACTGGAAGTAAGTAATGACGGAAAGAAGTGGGAAAGCGCAGACTGTCAGTCTGGAAATACAATGCCTGTGACAGATGTCGATATTGTTCCGGTTAAGGCACGCTATATACGTCTTTCCATAACAGACTCTGGTGAAGACCAGCGGGCCCGTATTGCCGATATCGAGATATATGGAAGTGTATTGTAGGTAGCTTTATGTTTATATGAGAAAATTCATCTGGCTTTTACGCTTATATATGCTTTAAGAAGCGATGAATCTTTTGGAAATATCTTGAAGACTTTCTGCCGAAGTGCATGAAACTTTAAGTATGTTTCTGGGTTTGGTTTTAGTAATACAATAAAGAGGGTGTGTCAAAACTAAAATGACTACTCCCCAAAGTTATAGATTGTAACTATAATATTTAAAAAGGGTCGTATCAAACTTTGTATTGAGTAATGATACGGCCCTTTCTTTAGTCTTTTAGGATGCTCAAATTTCAAATTATAAGTTCATATTTTCAAAAAATGAGTTTTGACACACCCTCTTTTTTATCAGTATAGCAGTAGATTCTGCTGCTGTTTCTTTTAAAAGTTCATGGATGCATAGAACCCGCAATGTCCGTCGCCGGCAACAGGGCTGATTGTCAGGTTGTGCTTCCTGGCAAACGGGCGGGTGAAGATGTAAGAACTTCCGGCTCCGATTGCTGCTCCGGCAGCTACATCCCACCAGTCGTGTTTCTTTCCGTAAACACGGGTCCATCCTACATATGTAGATAATATGTAGGAAGGCAGTCCCCACTTCCAGCCATAGCGCCGTTGGATAAAGGCTGCGGCGGCAAAAGAAGTAGATGTGTGCATGGATGGAAATGAATGATTGTCGCTACGGTCGGGACGTTCTTTTTTGACAATATATTTCAGCGCGTATGTGACTCCCAGTGTTGTTACTCCTGAAAATACGCCTTGTTTTAATCCTTGCCAGTCTTTTTGAAGCAACACGGCTGTAACTCCTGCAACCGGAAGAAGTAAAGCTCCTACATCTCCTGATGTGCGTACAGCCTTTCTGGTTCCGCTTACTTCTATTTCCTGGGCGCAGACAGATAAAGAAAGAATCAGAGCAGATAGTATAAAAATCAGTTTTCTCATGACAACAGGGTAAGTTTGGGAAGAAAGATTATCAATCCGACAACAGCCGACGTAATGGCCAGGAGCAAAACAGCTCCTGCCGCCAGATCCTTGGTGCGTTTGATAGCTTCATCATACGCTGGAGATACCCGGTCGGCAAGTGCTTCGATAGCAGAGTTTACTGCTTCTGCCGAAAGAACCAGTCCGATACATAAACAGATGACAATCCATTCCATAGATGATAGTCCGACAAGAATGCCCGCCGTAATGACGCATACGGCGGCAAAGCAATGTATCCATGCATTATGTTCCCGACTGATAAGCAGAAAGATGCCGTGAAAAGCATATTTGAAACTTAACGCACGTTTACGCAAGGTAAATCCGCTGTTTTTCATTCTTCTTGTGCGATTACCAGTTGATGGTTACTTCTACCGGACAATGATCGGAACCGAATATCTCAGTATGTATCTTGGCATCCTGAAGTTTATCGGCAATGCGTGACGAAGCAAGGAAATAGTCTATACGCCACCCTGCGTTCTTCTCGCGTGCCTTAAAGCGGTACGACCACCACGAATAGATATTTTCCTGTGTAGGATAAAAGTGGCGGAATGTATCGATAAATCCGGCATCGAGCAATAACTGGAATTTTTCTCGTTCCTGGTCAGTAAAACCTGCGTTCATCCGGTTGGTTTTCGGATTCTTCAAATCGATTTCCTTATGTGCTACATTCAAGTCACCACATACGAGAACCGGTTTCTGTCGGTCTAGCTGTAGCAGGTATTTACGGAAATCTTCCTCCCAGGTCATACGGTAATCCAGACGTTTCAATCCGTCCTGTGAGTTGGGGGTATACACCGTAACCAGATAAAAGTTTTCCATTTCCAGTGTAATGACCCGTCCTTCATGGTCGTGTTCGTCTATACCCAGCCCGTAAGTTACAGAAAGAGGCTGATGGCGAGTAAATATAGCTGTACCCGAATACCCTTTTTTTTCGGCATAATTCCAGTAAGAAGTATAGCCTTCGAATGCCAGATCGAGCTGTCCTTCCTGCATTTTGGTTTCCTGTAAGCAGAAGAAATCTGCATCCAGTTCGTTGAATATTTCCCGAAAGCCTTTATCGCAACAAGCTCGCAGCCCGTTTACATTCCATGAAATGAGTTTCATAATCATAATAAGAGTTTATACGTTTTCTGTTTACGTGATGAATAAATAGAATAGCGTTATTTCTTTATATCGAATAAGTAAGTCAGTCGTCCCGCAATGTATGAGTGAGCCGAACGTGAGAACGGGTCTTTCTTTGTACTGTGGTAGAAGTCACTCAGCCCGAAATAATATCTTGCTTCAAGCAGGAAATTTCCGATGCCTGTACGTACTTCCAGACCTCCGCCTCCTACAATGCCATAATCGAACTTCATTTCTGCCATCTTTCCATATTGCCAGATAACTCCATTCGGACGGTCTTCCGGATGCCAGGAAGCACTTTGCTTCTCATTTTCTCCCAATAGGAAGCCAATCTGTGGACCGATGTTCAGGACAAACCGTGCTCCGTTCCCTTTATCTTTTCCAAAGCCAAGATGTGCCATCAATGGAACTTCTATGTAGTTCATGGTACGCTGGTATGTATCTCCTGTGCCATCGTCGATATTTTCTTTCCATCCTCTTTGGGAGTAGTTGATTTCTCCCTGTATACCACAGAGTATCTTGAAATATCTTTCTGATATATATCGGACAGTTACTCCGACAGAGGGAGTAATAAATGTTTTTTGCTTGATACTTGGCTCAAAACTGACGGAACTAAGGTTTACGCCGCCATTTATACCTATGGCTAAATTGTGGCGCGGGTCTTGTAGTTGGGCGCGGACAGGCAGTCCCACCAACAAACATAATATGCTCAGTAATGCAATAACAGATTGCTTTTTCATGTACTTATTCGAAATCAAGTTTAATCAGTTCGTAATCTTTTGTGAAATGTACAAAGAATACTTTACGGTTGATGAACCCTCCCCAGTTATTGACGCGTTCGAAGCAGAATCCGGTCTGTATCGGAGTTACCTGTACGCGGTTTAGATTTTCTTCCAGCTTGTTGCCTTGCTGCGACAGACCTTTCAGGAAGAAATATCCCACGTCGAATCCTAGCATGCCATATTTAGGATAAGTATTCGACATATCTTTGCTGTACCAGCGGCGGTATGACTGGGTGAAATTGATGGCAGCCGGAAACAGGTTGTTGGTATAGAACGATGAGTAGAAATAGGTATCCAACTCATAAAAGTTTGCCAGGAAATCCTGTGTATAAGTCTGCCATTCAGGATAGCCGAACAGGTGCATGTCGAAATGCGGATGCTCGCGGCGGACAAGAGTCAGGTGAGGCAGTACGCGTGTCAATGCTGAGCTTCGTCCTGAAGTCGGAATAAAGATGTTTTCCTGCAGGGTGTCCATAGCGGCAATCACTTTGTTCGGATCAATATCTCCGGCTAGCTGTATCTGCTTGAATCTGACGTTGTTGTCTTTCAATTCATTCTTCATGCCTTTAATGAATTCGGCTTTTTCCTTATCTCCGCTGCCATCGTCAACGAAAATGACATTGGTCTTTCCGAATTTCCGGATAAAATGTTCGTATACCTTTGAGTAAAGATAAGACTGTGGGGTGTTGACCTGATAGATATTCGGATTGGTAAATACCTGATCTACTTTAGGAGAGAAAGGAACTACCAGACGGATATTGTTCTTGTCGGCAAAGGCTGCGACAGAAGCGATGGATGACTGGTGTGCCGGACCAAAAATGATGTCCATATCCTTCAGCTTGCTTTGGGATAAGATTGCATTCGTGCCGGCTGTGGTTCCTTTGGTGTCGTAGGTGTAAATATCGGCAGATACTCCTTGATGTTTCAGGCTATCAATAGCCATGAGAAAACCTTCGTAAAACTCTACCATGCGTGACTGTTCATCCTGACTGGTAGATGTAAAAGGTAACATCAGGGCAACTTTTATGGTATTTATCTGCTTTTTGCTGATAGAATTTTCTTTAAAGAGTTCTTCGTTGCTGGGAGCTGCCTGTGAAGACGGTGCTGTCTTTCCTGTTTCCTGTGATTTAGGGTAAGGGATGAAAAGGAAGCTTCCTTTCTTCAGCTTTCCGTTTTTTAATTCCGGATTGGCTGCAATAAGTTCTTCTTGTGTGATGCCATACTGCTGGCTGATGCTGAAAATCGTTTCCTTTCGGGCTACCTTGTGCATATCTCTCCACTCGTTTTTCTTTACTGCCGGCTCTGCTTGAGCAGTTTGTTCTGTCTGAGCGGGTGTATTATCCTGTGCCGGAATGACAATAACCTGTCCGATACGGAAGTTTTCGGCACTTAATCCCGGATTGGCTTTGCAAATAGCCTGGGCCGTTACGTGGTATTTCAGTGTCAGCTGATATAATGTTTCTCCTGCCTGTATCGTATGGAACTGTTTTCCGTCCTCATTGGAGTATTGTGCCTGTGGAATTTTCAACGCTTGTCCGGCACGTATTTGTTCCTTGCTTCCCGGGTTCAGGCGTACAATGTCGTCAACCGAAACGTGGTACATGCTGGCAATGGAGTACAGGCTTTGTCCTTTTGTCACGGTATGCAAAAAATATCCGGTTCCGGTCTGTGCCGATACCGTTGCACTTAAACTGCTGGCTGATAGCGCCAGCGAAAGGCAGATAATATGGATAAACTTCATTTTCGTTTGTATTTGTTGAGTGGCAAAAGTACAAAAAAAAGCATTATCTTTGCAAAGATATGATTGATTTTAAGGATATGGAAGACGTAAAAGAAACGATAAATGTACAAGGAGCGCGTGTACATAATCTAAAAAATATAGATGTGGAAATTCCCCGCGGGAGTTTGACCGTCATAACGGGTCTGAGTGGAAGCGGGAAATCTTCATTGGCTTTTGATACGATTTTTGCCGAAGGACAAAGACGTTATATCGAAACGTTTTCTGCTTATGCGCGAAATTTTCTGGGTGGAATGGAACGTCCGGATGTGGATAAGATAACCGGTCTGAGTCCTGTTATTTCCATTGAACAGAAAACAACTAACAAAAATCCTCGCTCTACGGTGGGTACTACTACCGAAATATACGATTATCTTCGTCTGCTCTTCGCTCGTGCGGGAACTGCCTACTCATATCTGTCGGGTGAGAAAATGGTAAAATATACAGAAGAGCAGATTCTGGATCTGATTCATCGTGACTATAAGGGCCGGCGTATTTATATTCTTGCTCCGCTGGTACGTACCCGTAAAGGACATTATAAAGAATTATTCGAACAGATACGCAAGAAAGGATACCTGTATGTGCGTGTAGACGGTGATGTGAAGGAGATTGTGCATGGCATGAAGCTGGACCGTTATAAAAATCACGATATCGAGGTTGTGATAGATAAAACGGTAGTTACGGAGAAGGAAGAAAAACGTCTGAAGCAAAGTGTAGCGACTGCCATGCAGCAGGGTGATGGCTTGCTGATGATTCTTGATGCACAGACTGAGAGCGTGCGCCATTACAGTAAGCGGCTGATGTGTCCGGTTACGGGACTTTCGTATAGGGAGCCGGCTCCGCACAATTTTTCTTTTAACTCTCCGCAAGGCGCCTGTCCGCGCTGTAAGGGATTGGGATATGTCAATCTGATCGATGTAGACAAGGTAATTCCCGATCGTTCACTCTCTATTTATGAAGGTGCTGTCGCTCCACTTGGCAAATATAAAAATGTGATGATATTCTGGCAGATAGAAGCGCTGCTGGAGAAATATGAAGCAACATTGAAGACTCCTGTTTCGGAGTTGCCTGAAGATGCCATAAACGAGATTCTGTATGGGGCAGACGAACGTCTGAAAATCAAGAGTTCGCTGATACATGCATCGTCGGATTACTTTGTGACTTACGAAGGTATTGTGAAATACATTCAGATGATGCAGGAGAAGGATGCTTCGGCCACAGCCCAAAAGTGGGCAGAACAGTTTGCTAAGACTGATGTATGTCCGGAGTGTAAGGGAGCGCGGTTGAATAAGGAGGCTCTTCATTTCCGTATTCATGACAAGAACATCTATCAGCTTTCTACCATGGACATAAGCGAGCTTTATGACTGGCTGATGCATGTAGAAGAACATTTGGAAAGTAAGCAGCGTATCATTGCTGCGGAGATATTGAAGGAGATACGTACCCGTCTGAAATTCTTGTTGGATGTTGGGTTGGATTATCTTTCACTGAACCGTTCTTCTGTAAGCTTGTCGGGAGGAGAAAGCCAGCGTATCCGTCTGGCCACACAGATTGGTTCGCAACTGGTTAATGTACTGTATATTCTTGATGAACCGAGCATCGGTCTGCATCAACGGGATAATATCCGGCTGATTAACTCTTTAAAAGAGTTGCGCGACCTGGGAAACTCTGTCATTGTGGTAGAACACGACAAAGACATGATGCTGGCTGCCGATTATGTGGTAGATATGGGGCCGAAAGCCGGACGACTGGGAGGTGAGGTTGTGTTTGCCGGAACCCCGGAAGAGATGCTTAAGACCTCCACACTTACTTCGCAGTATCTGAATGGAAAGATGAAGATTGAAGTCCCTGCCGAACGCCGGAAGGGAAATGGCAAATCACTTTGGCTGCGTGGAGCCAGAGGAAATAATCTGAAAGGGGTAGATGTGGAATTTCCACTGGGCAAGCTGATTTGTGTAACCGGAGTTTCGGGAGGCGGTAAGTCTACTTTGATAAACGATACCCTTCAGCCTATTCTTTCTCAGCATTTTTACCGTTCTTTGCAAGAGCCCTTGCCTTATGATGCGATAGAAGGACTGGAATACATTGATAAAGTGGTGAATGTCGACCAGTCACCGCTTGGACGTACGCCTCGTTCCAATCCGGCAACTTATACCGGTGTTTTCTCTGATATCCGTAATCTGTTTGTGGGGCTTCCCGAAGCCAAAATACGCGGATACAAGCCGGGACGTTTCTCATTCAATGTTTCGGGAGGACGCTGTGAGGCTTGTGGAGGAAATGGGTATAAAACGATCGAAATGAATTTCCTTCCGGATGTATTTGTTCCGTGTGAGGTTTGTCACGGTAAGCGCTACAACAGAGAAACGCTGGAAGTGCGGTATAAAGGCAAATCTATCGCCGATGTGCTTGATATGACCATCAACCGTGCGGTAGAGTTTTTCGAAAATGTTCCTCAGATACTGAATAAGATAAAGGTTTTGCAGGAAGTCGGACTGGGATATATCAAGCTGGGACAGCCTTCTACTACTTTGTCGGGTGGTGAGAGTCAGCGCGTGAAGCTGGCAACAGAACTTTCGAAGCGCGATACGGGTAAAACCGTTTATATTCTGGATGAGCCGACTACCGGTTTGCATTTTGAAGATATACGTGTGCTGATGACAGTTCTGAACAAGCTGGTAGATAAAGGAAATACAGTTATTGTCATCGAACATAACCTGGATGTTATCAAGATGGCAGACTATATTATCGATATGGGCCCAGAAGGAGGTAGAGGTGGAGGACAACTGCTTTCATGCGGGACTCCTGAGGAAGTTGCAAAATCGGATAAGGGATATACGCCCCGGTTTATTAAAGAAGAGTTGGAAAATCAGTAATTAAGCGATGAAAACAATCAGGTTATTATGGCAAAAGAAAAAATAGCAAAGACGAATGCGGCACGCTTGCTGGATAAAGATAAGATAAAATATGAACTTGTACCTTATGAAGTTGATGAAAACGATTTGAGTTGTGTACATGTTGCCGCTACCCTGGGTGAGAATATCGAACAGGTTTTCAAGACACTGGTACTTCACGGAGACAAATCGGGTTATTTTGTCTGTGTGATTCCGGGTGAGCATGAAATTGACCTGAAAATGGCTGCGAAGGTTTCGGGAAACAAGAAATGCGACCTTATTCCCGTCAAGGAACTGCTTCCGTTGACAGGGTATATTCGGGGAGGATGTTCTCCAATAGGCATGAAAAAACATTTTCCTACGTATATTCATCATACATGCAATGATTTCCCTTATATCTATGTCAGTGCGGGTGTGCGAGGCTTGCAGGTCAAACTGGCTCCCGACGATTTGATAAAGGTTAGCCGTGCCGAAGTCTGTACACTGTTCGGTGAATAGGAACGTGGTGACGTTTTGTTTGAAACATGGGCGAATTTTGTTCGATTTGTGCTAATATTTTCGTTGTTTTATACCGAAAAGATTGAAAAAACAGGACAATTGCCTGTGTTTTTGCCACTTTTTTATATATTTGCAAAAAATATTAAATTTATTAATCATTAAAATCTTCATTATTTATGTTTAACAAGCATCCTAAAGGTCTGATACCTGCTGCACTTTCTAATATGGGGGAGCGTTTTGGCTACTACATCATGAACGCTGTGCTGGTGTTGTTCCTTTGTTCTAAATTTGGTATAAGTGAGGAAAAAAGTACACTTATCTATTCATTCTTTTATGCAGGTATCTATCTGTTAAGTCTTGTAGGGGGTCTGATTGCTGACAGAAAGCAGAATTATAAAGGTACAATCATGGCCGGCCTTGTGGTGATGGCTATTGGATATATTGCATTATCTATTCCTATTACTGCTAACGCAGGCAATACATCATGGTTGCTTACACTTACTTGTATTGCATTGTTCTTCATAGCATTTGGTAATGGTCTGTTCAAGGGAAATCTTCAGGCTATCGTAGGCCAGATGTACGATAATCTTGAAGCTGAGGCTGCTACAAAGGGGGAAAAAGAGCTGATCGAAGCTAAGAGCAAGAGAGATTCTGGATTCCAGATCTTTTATGTGTTTATCAATATCGGCGGACTGGTAGCTCCGTTTATTGCTCCTCTGTTGAGAAGCTGGTGGCTGAGTGCACACGATATGGTCTATAATGCGAGTCTTCCTGCTTTGTGTCATGACTATATAGCAAAAGGTGCAGAGGGAATGTCGGCTGAGGCTATGGGTAACTTGAATCAGTTGATGTCACAATGTGTAGGTGAAACTACCGATATGGCTGCTTCTTGTGCACAGTATTTGCAGATATTTAATGAAGGTATTCATTATTCATTTGTTGCATCTGTTGCAGCAATGCTTATTTCTTTGATTATCTTCTTTGTTACCAAGAGTCAGTTCCCAAATCCGGGAAAGAAAGAAGCCGCTGCTGCTGTTACTTATTCAGCTGAAGAAAAGGCTGCTATGGCGAAGGAAATCAAACAGCGTCTTTACGCATTGTTTGCAGTGCTGGGTGTTGTTATTTTCTTCTGGTTCTCATTCCATCAGAATGGTACTTCACTTTCACTCTTTGCGAGAGACTTCGTTGATACATCGACAATCGCTCCGGAAATATGGCAGGCAGTTAATCCTTTCTTTGTTATTACATTGACTCCGATTATCATGATGATTTTCGGTTCTCTTTCAAGAAGAGGTAAAGAAATTTCTACTCCGCGTAAGATTGCCATCGGTATGCTTATCGCAGGTTTGGCTTATCTCTTCCTGGCAGCATATTCACTCATTATGGGTTATCCTTCTGCTGCTGAATATAGAGAATTGCCTATTGACCAGCAGGTTAAGGCAGGAGCATGGGTTTTGATTGTACTTTACTTCCTGCTTACTGTAGCTGAGTTGTTTATTTCACCACTTGGACTGTCATTCGTTTCGAAGGTAGCTCCAAAGCACCTTTTGGGACTTTGTCAGGGATTATGGCTCGGTGCAACAGCAGTAGGTAATCTCCTGTTGTGGATCGGTCCTCTTATGTATAACGCTATTCCTATCGGATATTGCTGGGCAATTTTCATGATAGTATGCTTCATTTCAATGGGAGTAATGCTGTTCATGGTGAAATGGCTGGAACGTGTAGCTAAGTAATCGGGCAGATAAATCTTATATAAAACTGCAAGGCGTACAGAATGAGTTTTAAACTCGGTCTGTACGCCTTGATTTTTAGGGAAAGGTCTTGGTGATTTCTCTGTGGTGTCGACTCCCTAGAAGTATTTATATACATGATAGGGAATGAGTTTCTGGTGTGTATTTCTCGAATGATATAATGTCTTATTCGTAAGATTTTATTCTTTAATAAAAATATGCTGATGTTTTATTTGTGTTTTGTACAAAAAATAAAAAAATATCAGGATGTTTCTCAGGAAAGAAGCTGAAGTTTTTCTTTCTCTGTATATGGAGATAAAACAAGCTCTTTAACCTTTTCTGAAACTTTCTGTTATACAATCGGAAAGTATAGGAGAGAAGGTTAAAGAGCTTCTTGGTTATTATTGTTCAATAAATGTCTGCTTGTGCCTGTTGGGGGGATAATGTTGTTTATTGAATAACAGTCAAGCTTATTCAACCCCTTTCATCATCTTTTGTAGCTTACCTGAAAGAATGAAAAGAATAACAGCTGCTGTTCCACTCATAAAAACGAACAACATGAAGAAATCGAACAGGTTTTCTACGTGGTAACCCAGGAAAGTCTTGGTTACACCGCCTTCCGGATAATAGCCGCTCAACACACCGGCAAACTTATTGGCTGCTGAGGTACTGAGATACCATACACCCATCAGCAGTGATGAGAAGCGTACCGGAGAGAGTTTGTATACCAGTGACAGTCCGATAGGAGCAAGGCAAAGCTCACCCATGGTATGAATGAGATACAGACCCGTTAACCAGATCATGCTGACTTTCACGCCGGGCTGTACATCTTTTACACCGAAAGCAATGAATAGATAACCTAATGAGAGTAATAACAGACCGATGGCTTGCTTACGCGGTGAACTGGGTTCGATGCCCCGTTTGCCAAGGAATGACCAGATGGCGGCAAATATAGGAGCAAGTGTTACAATCATAATCGGATTGAAAGACTGGAAATAAGCTGCGGGCATCTCCCAGCTGCCGATGTGGCGGTCAGTCTGTTCGTCAGCAAAGAAGGTAAGTGAAGCTCCTGCCTGTTCGTAGGCTGCCCAGAAAAATATCACGAAGAAAGCGATGATGTATATTACACCGATTCGGGCTTGTTCGGTACGGCTCAGACTCTTGTCGGTAATGATGATGATGGGCATAACGATGGTCGTAGCATAAATAAGTGAGCCAATCCAGTCGGCTCCAGCAAAGATACCACCGTTGCCATTCCAGTTTACAGAAAACAGAATGGTAAGTAAAACAGTTCCCACAGCCATCCATATAGTACGCTTATTACTTTCCTTGCCTGTCTGTGAGGCCTTTTGTGTGTTACAATCAGCTTTAGAAGGGACCGTACCTACAGGGTTACCGTCCGGATCGCAGATATATTTATTCTTGAATATCTGGAAAACAGCAGCTCCCAGTACCATTCCTATACATGCTGCCAGGAATCCCCATTTGAAATCTTCCGGATGTCCCGTGTTACCTACTAGTCCGCATATCAGCGGGGCAAGGGTAGATCCTACATTCACTCCCATGTAGAAGATGGTGAAGGCCGAATCTTTACGTTTGTCGTCGGCTGTATACAGACGTCCTACCATGGTCGATATGTTAGGCTTGAAGAATCCGTTACCTAAAATCAGCAGTCCCAGTCCTATAAACATCAGCCATTTGGCTAGTTCTACCTGATGAAAATAGCATGCACTCAGGAAAAGCATGAACTGTCCTGCCGCCATGGTCAATGCTCCCACTACGATGGAGCGGCGATTTCCCCAGTAGCGGTCGGCAATGTATCCGCCAATTAATGGGGTAAGGTATACCAGCCCTGTATAACTTCCGTAAACTTGTGAAGCCATTTCCTTATCGAACAGCAAGGCTTGCACCATGTAAAGCATGAACAAGGCACGCATGCCATAATAACTGAATCGTTCCCACATTTCAGTTACGAAGAGTAAGTAAAGTCCTTTCGGATGTCCTTTTGTCTGATTCATTTTGTTCCTATTTTGATAAAATGTTATTATTTGCAGCGAAAAACGTTGCAAAAATAGCAAATAAATACCTTGTGCCAAAATCAAAAAGTTAGAAGATGTGTTGTTTTTGCTTCGCTTTGCTTTACGTCTGTGCTGAAATATAGAAAAGATTATAAAGTTTCTTGAGAAGCCGGATAGGTTATGTAGAGCGTGTCGGGGGAATATTTTACTTGACGTCTGGACAAAATAAAAGGAAGAGCAGAAAAATTACCTTCTGCTCTTCCTGTATCGGAAAAATAATCTGATTGGTCTTCAATCTTATCTGTTGGCTGTTACCCCCTGATAACAAGAGGTTACTTTATCGAAGAAAGCCGGATCTGGATTAGCTTCCAGCAGTTGCATCATCAAGTCGTATACATCAGCATGACTGTCGAGTTTGATAGCTGTCTGGAGGTCAGCCAGTGAATCATCGTACTCGCCTTTGTCCATATGAATTTCAGCACGGGTCTTGTAATTCTCTGCATCTGAGGGAGTCAGGCGGATAGCTTCGTCCAAATCTTTCTCTGCCAGATCGTATGCCTGAGCGTTCATGTAAAGTGTGCCGCGGGTATAGTATGCAAACGAGCGGTATTCTGTATCTTCTTCCGGAATAAGTTTTACACTTTCGTTGGCAGCATACAGTGCCAGTTTCATATCGCCGTAGAAATTGCATACCAGCGCCATGTAACAGTGCGCATAACCATTGTCCGGATTTTGGTTGATTTCTTCGTTCAGGTATTGGTAAGCCTGTTCTGCATTGCCTGCATTCAGTGCTTCTACTCCTTTTATGTAATTGGAACTTTCCGGACGGACAAAATCTTTAGCTTGTGTTTGAGCGATTGCCATCAGGCAACATGCAACGGTAAGTATTAGTGTTTTCATTGTATTCATAAGTAAAGTTGTTTTTATGTCAGGCGCAAAAGTAGAGAGTTTTCTTGAAACAATAAATATTTTAAGTAAGAAAAATATTATGTTTTAAATCACTTTTTTAACAATTAATAGCATGCTTATGCCTTGCTTAGGAATGTTTTGACAGAACGTATTACCTTTATTATATAGCGAAATGTTGTCTGGGAAGAAACAATCTCTAGGGGATTGGGCGGATGGATGATTGGTAAAATTTTGCGATGTTCTTTCTGTAGCATGAAAGATAGTTTATTTTTTTGTATTTTTGCCGACAAATTGAATGAACTAATGAGTCAACAGTATCCGTCCGTTTTATTGGAAAAAGCAGTGGGAGAATTTGCCAAGCTTCCCGGTATAGGAAGAAAAACTGCCATGAGGCTGGTGTTGCATCTGCTGCGTCAGGATTTGCAGACAGTGGAGGCATTTGGCAATGCCGTTATAACACTGAAGCGTGAGGTAAAATATTGTAAGGTTTGTCATAATATATCCGATACGGATGTTTGCCAGATTTGTTCCAACTCATCGAGGGATGCTTCGACGGTATGCGTGGTGGAAAACATTCGTGATGTAATGGCTGTAGAAAATACCCAGCAGTATAAGGGGTTGTACCATGTATTAGGGGGAGTTATTTCTCCTATGGATGGTGTAGGACCTTCTGACCTACAGATAGAAAGTCTGGTGGAACGTGTGAAATCGGGTACAGTCAAAGAGGTGATTCTCGCATTAAGTTCAACGATGGAAGGAGATACTACAAACTTTTATATCTTTCGAAAACTGGCTCCCTATGATGTCAAGCTGACAATGATTGCCAGAGGTATTTCCATCGGTGATGAACTGGAATATACAGATGAGGTTACATTGGGACGTTCTATTGTAAACCGTACTGTTTTTACTGGAACTATGTAAATATATTGAAATGGAAAAAGAAATTGCACAGTTATTGAAATGCCTGAAGATAGAGTATGCGCTGCTTTGGGTATTGTGTTTGGTTTTGATTGTTTTGTACGAGTATGATATTCTTCCTCAGGGAATCTTTACTGATGATGTACGTACTGGTTATATGTTGCAGGTGTGTGGTATCTTGCTTGCTGTAGGTTTGATTCCCTTGTCGCTTCGCTTGTTCAGTTTGTCGCTGACAAAATATGTGCGTACTCTTCCGCTTGTAGAAGCTGTAAAAAGCTATCGTCGCTGGAATGAAGTGCGGGTATGCCTGTTGCTTGTTGCAGCTCTGGTAAATCTTTCCGTTTATTATTGGACAATGGATACGACGGGAGTATTATGTGCCGGTATGGTACTGGTTGCTTCTTTATTCTGTGTACCGGGACGTGAACGGGTCGTTTCTGAACTTGATTTGCAGCGTAACGAGGAGCGTGCACAATGAGCTTTGCCTTGTTATATACAGATGAAATCCGTCTTCGGGCTTTGGAGCCAAGTGACGTAGATGTGCTGATGAGGCTGGAAAATGATGAAGAACTGTGGGAAAATGGTATTGTGACGGGACCTTTCTCCCGTTTTCAGCTTGAGAGGTATATTGCGGAAAATACCAATGATATATATGTTGACGGTCAGCTTCGGTTGGTCATAGAGTATTGTTCCGGTAGTGTAGCCGGAGTCATAGACCTGTGTACGTTCGATGCCCGTCATAGCCGTGCCGAAGTAGGTATTGTTGTTTTGAAAGAATTTCGTCGTCGTGGAATTGCCCGTTCCGCCTTATCGTTGCTGGAACGGCATTGCTTCAGTCTGTTGGGTATGCATCAATTGTATGCTTATGTGAAGACAAGCAATGCCGCATGTATCAATCTCTTCCATTCTGCAGGATTTAATACGACAGGAGTATTGAAAGACTGGTTGCATACTGGAAGAGGATATCAGGATGTATGTCTGCTGCAGAAAATGAATCCTTTAATTGCATGACGGATATTGCGGATATTTAGCCCACAAGCGATAGGGATTGCCCAGCTCATTCATGCTGGTTTGCCATAGCTCCCGATAATTCTCCTCCAGCAAGTGCTGCTTGCAGGTTTCTCCTATGATCCACGAATCCTCGTTTATCTCTTTTTGAAGTTGTGTGTTGTTCCATCCGGCGTATCCCGCAAAGAAGCGGATATGTCCTTCGATGGGATTTCCTGCCAGTATATATTGCTGCACACGTTCGAAGTCACCATTTAAGAACAGACCATTGCCTAGAGGAAATGAACCCTCCAAATCGGGTAGTGTGTGTAAGAAAAAGATGGTACTTCTGTCTACGGGTCCGCCTTTATAGACAGGGATAAGGGGAGCTGTTTCCAGATTAGGAACAAGTTGGTTCAGTGAAATATGATATCTGAAATCCTTATTCATTACAATGCCCATACTTCCCTCCGAATTATGTGTTATCATCAGGACGACTGAACGGGCAAAATGATAATCATATAATAATGGGGAAGCAATAAGAATACTTCCCGTATGCGGAAGCGCCTTATTTGATTTTACTTGAAAAATGCGCATATCCATAGCTAAATATTTATATTTTACTAATGTAGTAAAAAAAAGTGAGGTAGGAAAGGATATCGGCTTTTATTTTAGGAATAATAATTTTATAGGTATATATAACAAAAAAGCGATTACCGAAGTAATCGCTTCCTGTGATTCCGCTGCGATTCGAACGCAGGACCCACGCCTTAGAAGGGCGTTGCTCTATCCAGCTGAGCTACGGAACCATCCTTAATTAAGCGGTGCGTACGGGACTCGAACCCGTGACCCCATGCGTGACAGGCATGTATTCTAACCAACTGAACTAACGCACCATTATTTTTTTATTTGCTATCTCTCTCGATTGCGAGTGCAAAGGTACTACTTTTTTTTATTCCTGCAAATAAATTGCCCAGTTTTTTGTAAGAAAAATAATCTTTTTCTTGATTTCGCTGCTTACGAATACCGTTTAGGGTAGCGTAAAAGGATGCTTAACAGAGCTACTATTCCTAATATTATAGGGTAGTACAGATAGCCAATGATACTGATAGGGGATAATTTTGTCAGTTCGGCTGCTATCAGCATTTGTGCTCCATAAGGAATAAGGCCTTGTACGACGCATGAAAAAGTATCGAGAATACTGGCACTTTTTCGTTTGTCTACCCTGAATTGTTCGGCTATGTTGTTAGCTAGAGGTCCGACAGTAATAATGGCTATCGTATTGTTGGCTGTACAGAAATTGGCTAAGCTGACTAATGCGGCAATGCTAAGTTCGGCTCCTCTCTTGTTGCTTACATGGCGAGTCAGATGATGCAGAATATAATCTACACCTCCGTTGAAGCGAATCAGCTCAAGCATGCCTCCTGCCATTAATGTAATGATGATAAGTTCTCCCATTCCAGTGATGCCTTCACCCATGGAAGCAAACCATCCGAAAAGGTCGAAGCTTCCATATATACAACCTATGATACCTGTTGAAAGTACTCCAAGGAGTAGGACCAGAGTTACATTCATACCGGCAATAGCTGTACCCAGGACGATGAGGTAGGGGATAACTTTGCCCCATTCTATCGCATGTATTTCACTTGCTGACTCTACTTGTGTACCATATATGATATAATAGATAAATACAAACAGGGCAGCAGGAACGGCAATCAGGAAATTTACCCGAAACTTGTCGCGCATTACGCAACCTTGTGTACGTGTTGCGGCTATCGTAGTATCGGAAATAAAAGAAAGATTATCACCGAAAAAAGCTCCTCCTATGACGAGAGCTGTCATGAACGGCAGACTTACATCTGTCTTCATGGCAATACCCGCCGCAACCGGCGTAAGGGCCACGATTGTTCCCACCGATGTACCGATAGACAATGATATGAAACAGGAAGCCAGAAAAATTCCTGCCAGCAGCAGATTGTCGGGCAGTAGTAGAAGCGTCAGATTTACGGTTGCATCTATGGCTCCCATGGCTTTGGCCGACTGGGCAAAGGCTCCGGCCAGAATAAATATCCAGAGCATCAGCATGATATTTTTGTTTGCTGCTCCTGATGAATATTGAAGTATGCGGTCGTTGAGGCTTAATCCTTTTGTCGTTGCCACGGCGTAGACAGAGGCTACCAGAAATGCTACGGTGATAGGTACTTTGTAGAAATCGTTGACAATAAGTGAAGTCACCAGATAAAGACAAAGAAATACCACTAAAGGCATCAGTGCCCAGCCGTTGGGCTTGTTGATAATGGGAGTCAGTTTGTTTAAGTCCATAAAAATTGATGTATCTACCTTAAATTATATAAAGGAATCTCTGAAAATTGTATGGTGTGTTCTCAGAGATTCCTTGCTGTGTTCCTTAGTGCCTGATGACATTTTTATTTTATTATTCAGGCTTCGGGAAGAAAAATGTTGTTATTATAAAGTTACCCCAGTCTTGAATATTGCAATTTCGCGGTAACCTTTCTTTTCATTGTTAACCCATTCTCCACTGGCTACTTTGATAACGTAGTCGATGAATCGTTTGCATGTAACAGTCATAGGTTCGTTTTCTACAATAACTCCGGCATTGAAGTCAATCCATCCCGGTTTGTGAGCTGCCAGACGAGAATTGGTAGAAATCTTCATGGTTGGTACGTAAGTACCGAACGGTGTACCGCGTCCGGTGGTAAACAATACCATGTGGCATCCACAAGAAGCGAGAGCGGTAGCTGCAACCAGGTCATTTCCCGGAGCAGAAAGCAGATTCAATCCTTTTGTCTGCAAGCGTTCTCCGTAAGGCATTACTCCTGATACGTAACTCTTTCCACATTTCTGTGTGCAGCCCAATGCTTTTTCTTCGAGAGTAGAAATACCACCTGCCTTATTTCCCGGTGACGGATTTTCGCCCACTGGTTCTCCGTGTGAAAGGAAGTATTCCTTAAAGTCGTTGATAAGATGTACGGTCTTTTCGAACAGTTCCGGAGTCTTGCAGCGATTCATCAAGATTGTTTCTGCTCCAAACATTTCAGGAACTTCAGTCAGTACGGATGTTCCTCCTTGTGCGATGAGGAAGTCTGAGAACATTCCCAGCAACGGATTGGCTGTAATGCCTGAGAAGCCGTCTGAGCCACCACACTTTAATCCGACACGCAGTTCTGACAGTGGAATGTCGGTGCGTACATCCTGTTTGCATTTTGCATATAAGTCACGCAAAATCTTCATGCCTTCCTCAAATTCATCGTCAACCTTTTGAGCTACCATAAACTTGATTCTGTCTTCGTCGTACTCACCGATAAATTCACGGAAAATGTCAGGCTGGTTGTTTTCGCATCCCAAACCTACGACCAATACAGCTCCGGCATTGGGATGGAGTACCATGTTGCGCAGGATTTTCTTCGTGTTCTCATGGTCGTCTCCCAACTGAGAGCATCCGTAATTATGAGGGAAAGCCATGATGGCATCGATTCCTTCTTCTTTTGTTTCACGGCGAAGAGCTTCTGCAAGCTGATTCACGATACCGTTTACGCAGCCCACTGTCGGGATGATCCAGATTTCATTACGAATACCTACATCTCCGTTTTTACGACGATATCCTTTGAATGTAAGATTTTCTTGCGGAATATCCAATGAAACCTCAACCGGATTGTACGTATAGTCCAGCAATCCGGCAAGGTTGGTTTTTATTTCTTTCTCGCAAATCCAGCTTCCCTGAGGTACATGTTTGATGGCATGTCCGATAGGATAACCGTATTTTACAATATTGTCACCTTCATTGAAATCTTGCAGTGTTACTTTGTGTCCGGCTGGAATATCTGTTTTTAAAGTAATCTCCTGTCCGTCAATCTGGATAGTTTCTCCAGCTTTCAGGGGAGTGATAGCGACAGCAACGTTGTCTGCCGGGTTAATTTTTAGATAAGTTGTTTCCATAAATTATATGTTAGTTATTGTTCCTGTTTGCATCCAGGTAGAAATCTATATTCTCTATTGTCAGCAGGTTGATTGGCATATAGTTGCATTCTTTTACTTTTTTCTTTAAGATAAGATGATTGCATAAACTTTCTACGCTGCTATATCCCTGTAGAGTAGGTTGCTGTGCGATAAGGAAGTCTATCACGCCTTCGCGCAGACAAGCTACATTTCTGGTCAGTAAATCGTAACCCATTAAGTGGAAATCGTGTCTTTTGTGTCTCAATATATATTCTCCAATGATATAGGCTTTCGAGTTGAATGTGATTCCATATGATATACCTGGATGCTTTTGGAAGAAATCATCCAGTATGGCCTCGTCTTCTCCTGGCTGTTTGGCATATAGATTCAATTCCCACATCTTCAAATCAGGATGGTGTTCTTTCATATATGCATAAAATCCTTCCTCACGGTGCAACTGCTGGTTTGAACCTAATCTGCCTTCGTTTATTTGCCGGAAGATAATCAGTTCTTTGCTGTCTTGTATCAGCATTTTTGCCATGCGTGCAGCGAAATACCCACTTTGTTTAGCGTGTTGTCCGTAAAAAGCCAGTGGATTCAGGTGAGGTATATTCGAATCTATAAATATATAAGGTATATTTAATATCTGAAGCTTGCTTACAATTTGGGTTGTTTCCGTTTCAATTGTCGGAGATAGAATCAAGCCGTCTGGGTTCATTGCCAGCAGGCGGTTGCCGGCGGATACGAAAGAACCGAATTCGTATTGGTCGTAATAATCAATATGTAATGAAATGTTAAAATCGGAAAAAGCCTTCATAGCCTGATACATGCCATTTTCTACATCCACCCAATAGTCGCCTTTTGCATGGAGAGGCAATAAACAGGCAAAAATATATTTTTTATTTGACGCCAGTGCGCTGGCATACATGTTGGGTTGGTAGTCAAGTTGCTTAAGGATGTTTTCTACCTTCTTGCGACTTGCTTCCGAAACGCCGGTTCGCCCGTGAAGAACTCTGTCTACTGTCCCGACTGACACTTCCGCCATCTGGGCTATATCTTTTATACGAATACGTTCTACTTGTTTATCCATATCTATATACCTTATTTATATAGGAGGTCTTTCTTAATTGATGAAGAAAAAATTTTTCGATACAAATATATAACTTTTTTTGTTATTTAAAAAATAACTCGTACCTTTGTGTGCGTACACAAAGAGGATATTGTTTATTTAATCTATGAAGACGCGAACATGTGATATCCACTTTGACGGTAAGATTATCAAACTTATTATAAATAGTATAAAATTTATCTACAATGGGAAAAATTGTTGCTTTAGGTGAGATCATGTTGAGATTGTCAACTCCGGGAAATACCCGTTTCGTGCAGTCTGATAACTTTGATGTTGTATACGGTGGTGGTGAAGCAAATGTTGCTGTTAGCTGCGCCAATTACGGCCACGATGCATACTTCGTAACAAAGCTGCCGAAGCATGAAATCGGTCAATCAGCAGTAAACGCTTTACGTAAGTATGGTGTTAAGACAGATTTTATTGCTCGTGGTGGTGATCGTGTAGGTATTTATTATTTGGAAACAGGTGCTTCTATGCGTCCTAGCAAGGTTATTTATGACCGTGCTCACTCGGCTATCGCAGAAGCTGATCCGTGTGATTTCGATTTTGATGCTATCATGGAAGGAGCTGACTGGTTCCACTGGTCTGGTATTACTCCAGCTATCTCTGATAAGGCTGCAGAGCTTACTAAACTGGCTTGTGAGGCTGCAAAACGCCATGGAGTAACAGTTTCTGTTGACTTGAACTTCCGTAAAAAACTTTGGACAAAAGAAAAAGCTCAGTCTATTATGCGCCCATTGATGCAATATGTAGATGTATGTATCGGTAATGAAGAAGATGCTGAACTTTGTCTTGGCTTTAAACCTGATGCAGACGTTGAAGGTGGTAAAACTGATGCTGAAGGCTACAAAGGTATCTTTACAGCAATGGCTAAGGAATTCGGATTCAAATATGTTATTTCTACATTGCGTGAATCGTTCTCCGCTACTCACAATGGCTGGAAAGCTATGATTTACAACGGTGAAGAATTCTATACTTCTAAGCGTTACGATATCAATCCGATTATTGACCGTGTAGGTGGTGGTGATTCATTCTCTGGTGGTATTATTCACGGATTGTTGACTAAACCTAACCAGGGTGAAGCTTTGGAATTCGCTGTAGCTGCTTCTGCTTTGAAACATACTATTAATGGTGACTTCAACTTGGTTTCTGTTGAAGAAGTTGAAGCTTTGGCAGGTGGTGATGCTAGCGGACGTGTTCAGAGATAATTTATTCAGTTAAGGAAATATTAGGTTATAAATAAAATGGCAAAATTTGACAAAATCGCGGTGTTGAACAAGATTGGTTCAACAGGTATGGTTCCTGTATTTTATCATAAGGATGCAGAAATCGCAAAAAAAGTAGTTAAGGCTTGTTATGACGGTGGTGTTCGTGCTTTCGAATTTACAAACCGTGGTGACTTTGCTCACGAAGTATTTGCTGAAGTTGTAAAATTTGCAGCAAAAGAATGTCCGGAAATGGCAATGGGAGTAGGTTCTGTTGTTGATCCTGCTACTGCTGCTTTGTACATTCAGCTGGGAGCTAACTTTGTAGTTGGTCCATTGTTCAACCCCGAAATTGCAAAAGTATGTAACCGTCGCCTTGTAGCTTATACTCCGGGTTGCGGAAGCGTATCAGAAGTTGGTTTCGCTCAGGAACTGGGATGTGATTTGTGTAAAATCTTCCCGGGTGATGTTCTTGGTCCGAAGCTGGTAAAAGGTATGCTTGCTCCGATGCCATGGTCTAAGCTGATGGTTACAGGTGGAGTAGAACCTACTCAGGAAAATCTGACTTCTTGGATTAAGGCAGGTGTATTCTGCGTGGGAATGGGTTCTAAATTGTTCCCTAAAGATAAAGTTGCTGCAGAAGACTGGGCTTACGTTACAGAAAAATGTAAGGAAGCTTTAGGATATATTGCAGAAGCTCGTAAGTAATAAAGAACTAAAAGTTCATTTTGTTTAAAGGTGTATAAAGTGAGAAGCATCGCGAAGTGTGAGCGCATACTTTGCGATGCTTTCTCATTTTTTTATGTCTTGTTTTGATAATTAAAGTAATCTTCTTTTTTCAGTAGATGATAACTTTTTTATAGAAAGAGGGTAAGAAGCGGGATCGTTAAAACTGATAGCAGTGTTGTTATAAATGTACCTTGTGCCATGATAGTTTCTCCTTTTTCGTATTGTATACAAAATAATGTTCCATAAGAAGCAACGGGCATGGCTGCCAGAATTACATTGATATTGGCAATGGTTGGTTCGACATGGCATAGCCGTGATAGGTATAAAATGAGAAGAGGAATTGCGAACAGGCGTAAGATTGCTGTTATATAGATATTGGACGTACCTAACATTCGGCGGATAGGTATCTGTGCTATGGAAGAGCCAATGATAAGTAGAGCAGAAGGAACGGTCATATTTCCAAGTAAAGTAAGCGGCGTACTGATAACTTTGGGAGGAATCCATCCGGTAGCTACGATCAGGATGGAAAGATACGAGGCTATCATGGCAGGACAATATAATGTATCCCATTTAAATTTCATTTTCCCTTGATCACCCGAAATAAAAAGTGTACCGAAAACAAATATCAGCAAGGTGCTGGGAAAATTAAGAATGCTGGCGTAGAATACAGCGTTAGCTCCGAAAATAGAGGCTACAATAGGGTAGCCGATAAATCCTACATTCCCAAAGGCCAGCATAAAACTATAGATACCTCGGTCGGTTGCCTTTATGGGAAGATAGTGTGGCAGCAGAAAGCCGGCGCCTATCAGGATTACATAAGTAGCAAATCCGACAATAAGTAAAGGTATTATAAAATGCTTGTCGGGAAGAGTGTCGCCCATTACCGATGAAAGTATCAGACAGGGACATGCTACATTGATGACAAAAACAGATAATTTGCGGTCGAAATCCGCATCCATCATTTTTTTCTTGCTTATGATATATCCGACGACCACCAGTATGAAGAGGATAATCATTTGCGTTACGATTGCGTTCATATGCTTGTTCGTTTTTTGTGTTTATCTGGTTCTGTGAGAAACCAGGCAAAGTTAAGTATTATTTCTACTCATTGTTTCGCCTGTTTTCTTTTGTTGCTGAAAATAAATTTGGATGAAACCGGAGTAGGACTGTAATCTTGTTTATGTGAATATTAGTTTAAAAAGTTTTCCATATATCTAATTTTCTTATAAATTTGCAACCTAATTTTAGGACAGATATGTCCTGGTGATAAAAAGAAGCAAGATAAAAACAACATAATTATGAGCAAAAAATTTACTGAGTATTCGCAGCTCAACCTTTCTGAGGTGAACAAGGAAGTGCTGAAGAAATGGGATGAAAATGATGTTTTCTCCCGCAGTATGACAGAACGTGAGGGACATCCGTCTTTCGTATTTTACGAAGGTCCTCCCTCGGCAAATGGTATGCCGGGTATTCACCACGTGATGGCTCGTACCATTAAGGATACATTCTGTCGCTTCAAAACGATGAAAGGTTTTCAGGTTAAGCGTAAGGCTGGCTGGGATACCCACGGCTTGCCGGTAGAACTGGGCGTAGAAAAAGCTTTGGGCATTACGAAAGAGGATATCGGTAAAACCATTTCTGTGGCAGAATATAATAAACACTGCCGTACAGATGTCATGAAGTTTACAAAAGAATGGACTGACCTGACTCATAAGATGGGATACTGGGTGGACCTCGAAAATCCATATATTACTTACGATAACCGTTATATCGAAACATTGTGGTGGCTGCTCAAACAGCTTTATGGCAAAGGATTGTTGTATAAAGGCTATACCATTCAGCCATACTCACCTGCCGCAGGTACAGGATTGAGCTCTCACGAGCTGAATCAGCCGGGATGTTATCGTGATGTGAAGGATCTGACTGTAGTAGGTCAGTTCAAGATGAAAAATCCAAAGCCTGAGATGGCAGAGTGGGGTACACCTTATTTCATCGCATGGACAACTACTCCGTGGACATTGCCTTCGAATACAGCTCTGTGTGTGGGCCCGAAGATTGATTATGTAGCTGTACAGACTTACAATGCATATAATGGAGAGAAGATAACCGTAGTGCTTGCAAAGCCGCTGCTTTATGCTCATTTCAATAAAAAAGCAGAAGGCATGGCGCTGGAAGATTATAAACCTGGCGACAAGCTGATTCCTTTCAAAGTAGTAGGTGAGTATAAAGGAACAGATCTGGTCGGCATGGAATATGAACAGCTTATTCCGTGGGTGAAACCAGTTGAAACAGCGGAAGACGGAAGTTGGAAAGAAGCTTCTGACAAGGCTTTCCGCGTAATTCCAGGTGATTATGTAACTACCGAAGACGGTACTGGTATCGTACATATTGCTCCTACTTTTGGTGCAGACGACGCTAATGTAGCTCGTGCAGCAGGTATTCCGTCGTTGTTTATGATTAACAAGAAGGGTGAAACACGCCCGATGGTTGATCTGACCGGTAAGTTCTATCTGATGGATGAACTGGACGAAACATTTGTAAACGAATGTATCGATGTAGAAAAATACAAGGAATATCAGGGACGCTGGGTGAAGAATGCATACGATCCTCAGTTTACTGTGGATGGCAAGTATGATGAAAAAGCTGCTCAGGCTGCTGAATCACTTGATGTATATATTTGCATGATGCTGAAACAATCTGGACTTGCATTCAAGATGGAGAAGCATGTGCACAATTACCCACACTGCTGGCGTACTGATAAGCCGGTGCTTTATTATCCACTCGACAGCTGGTTTATCCGTTCTACTGCAGCCAAAGACCGCATGATAGAATTAAACAAAACTATCAACTGGAAACCGGAATCTACTGGAACAGGACGTTTCGGTAAATGGCTGGAAAACTTGAATGACTGGAACTTGAGCCGTTCTCGTTATTGGGGAACTCCGCTCCCTATTTGGCGCAGTGAAGAAGGAGAAGAACTTTGTATTGGTTCGGTAGAAGAACTCTACAATGAAATCGAAAAATCTGTTGCTGCCGGATTTATGGCAGAGAATCCTTATAAGAAACTTGGTTTCGTTCCGGGTGAGTATAGTAAGGAAAACTATGATAAGATTGATTTGCATCGTCCGTATGTAGATGACATCGTATTGGTTTCTGCCAGTGGCAAGCCGATGAAGCGTGAAAGCGATTTGATAGACGTTTGGTTCGATTCAGGTGCAATGCCTTATGCTCAGTTGCATTATCCGTTCGAAAACAAGGAAATCGTTGATAACCGTTCTTATTATCCTGCCGACTTTATCGCTGAAGGTGTGGACCAGACTCGTGGATGGTTCTTTACTCTGCATGCTATCGCTACGATGGTATTCGACAGCGTGGCTTACAAGAATGTAATCTCTAATGGTCTTGTGCTCGATAAGAATGGAAACAAGATGTCCAAACGTTTGGGTAATGCTGTCGATCCGTTCGGTGCTATCGAAAAATTCGGTTCAGATCCGTTGCGTTGGTATATGATAACCAACTCATCACCATGGGATAACTTGAAATTCGATACAGATGGAGTAGACGAAGTGCGTCGTAAGTTCTTTGGTACATTGTATAATACATATTCGTTCTTTGCATTGTATGCAAATGTTGACGGATTTACATATGCAGAAGCTGATGTTCCGGTTGCTGAACGTCCAGAAATCGATCGTTGGATATTGTCTTTACTCAATTCTTTGATTAAGGATGTAGATGCTTGCTATAACGATTACGAACCGACTAAGGCTGGCCGTTTGATTACTGACTTCGTAAACGACAATTTGAGTAACTGGTATGTTCGTTTGAACCGTAAACGTTTCTGGGGAAGCAGTATGTCGGCTGACAAGCTTTCTGCTTACCAGACTCTCTATACCTGTCTGGAAACTGTTGCCAAATTGATGGCGCCGATTGCTCCGTTCTATGCAGACCGTTTGTATATGGACTTAATTAGCGTGACAGGACGTGATAATGTCGTTTCTGTACACCTTGCTAACTTCCCGGTTGCAGACGAGAGCCTGATTAATACAGAACTTGAGGCACGTATGCAGATGGCACAAGATGTAACATCTATGGTATTGGCTTTGCGTCGTAAAGTGAATATCAAGGTTCGTCAGCCGCTGCAATGTATTATGATCCCGGTAGTTGATGAAGATCAGAAGCGTCATATCGAAGCTGTGAAGGATCTTATCATGAGCGAGGTGAACGTGAAAGAAGTTCGCTTTGTAGAAGGTGCTTCAGGAGTATTGGTGAAGAAGGTAAAATGTGACTTCAAGAAACTTGGTCCGAAATTTGGTAAACAGATGAAAGCTGTGGCAGCTGCTGTTTCTGAAATGAGCCAGGAGGCTATTGCCGAACTTGAAAAGAACGGTAAGTATACATTCCAGCTCGATGGTGGAGAAGCTGTTGTAGAAGCTACTGATGTAGAAATATTCAGTGAAGATATACCAGGTTGGTTGGTTGCCAATGAAGGTAAGCTGACTGTGGCTTTGGAAGTAACTGTTACAGAAGAGTTGAAGCGTGAAGGTATTGCCCGTGAACTGGTGAACAGAATTCAGAATATACGTAAAAGTAGTGGTTTTGAAATAACTGATAAGATAAATATTGTCTTATCTAAAAATCCTGACACGGATGGTGCTGTAAACGAATATAATACTTATATTTGTAACCAAGTATTGGCAAATTCACTGACACTGGCTGATGAAGTTGCTGATGGAACAGAACTGAATTTCGATGACTTCTCACTTTATGTGAAAGTTACAAAATTGTGATATTGAACTAATAAGAATGTAATGCGCTACGCTACTTGCTAAAGAAAATTCTTTTTCGGAAGTGACAAGCGCAGCGGATTACATATCTTAGACTATTATTAACTTTTAAATACTTAATCTTATGGCTGAAAAAACGAGATACTCTGACGCTGAACTCGAGGAGTTCCGTGCCATTATCATGGAAAAACTTCAGCTCGCAGAACGCGACTATGAAAAACTGAAGAGCAGTATAATGAATACCGACGGTAATGATACTGATGATACATCACCTACTTACAAGGTTTTGGAAGAAGGAGCCAATACATTATCGAAGGAAGAAACAACTCGTTTGGCTGCTCGCCAACTGAAGTTTATTCAAAACCTGCGTGCAGCTTTGGTGCGCATTGAGAACAAAACTTACGGTATCTGTCGTGAAACAGGAAAACTTATTCCGGCAGAAAGACTCCGTGCTGTACCTCATGCTACACTAAGTATCGAAGCAAAGCAGCAGGGCAAGAAATAATTTGATGATAGATTTGTCATTCAGACAGGTAAAATGAGTGGAAAGAGACCATATTATGCCTGTCTGAGTGACAAATATGTTAATGTATATAGGTATTTATGAAGAAATTTTTGACACAAGGACGCCTGGCGGCTTTGATAGTTTTTGCGGTTTTGCTGATTGATCAGGTAATAAAGATATGGATAAAAACTCATATGTATCTGCATGAGAATATCCATGTAACTGACTGGTTTTATATATACTTTACGGAAAACAACGGAATGGCTTTCGGTATGGAAGTACTGCCGAAATTGTTTCTTACTTTATTCCGTATCGTAGCTGTCGTATTAATTACCTGGTATCTGCATAAAATTACGACTCAGAAGGAGAAGCTGAAAACCGGTTACGTCGTGTGTCTGGCATTTATTCTTGCAGGGGCAATAGGCAATATCATCGATTGTGTTTGTTATGGTGAAATATTCAGTGAGAGCACTCATTATCAGATTGCGTCATGGGTTCCTGTGGGGCAAGGTTACGCCGACTGGCTTCATGGCAGAGTGGTGGATATGTTTTACTTCCCTATCATTGATACTCACTGGCCGGAATGGATGCCTTTCTGGGGAGGAGAACGTTTCATATTCTTTAGCCCGATCTTTAATTTTGCTGATGCAGCAATTAGTTGTGGCATTATCAGCTTGCTTATTTTTTATAGCAGTTATCTGGGCAATGGTACTCATCCTAAAGACTCCAAAGAAATAAAACAATGAAAAAACAAGCTAGTTGGTTGTTAGTTGCTGCTTTTCTGTCAGGTATGGCAGGTTGTGGCAAGAAGATTCCGGAAGATATTATCCAGCCGGATGCAATGGAAAGTCTGCTGTACGATTATCATTTAGCTTCTACGATGAGCAGCTCTGTTTCGTATACGGAAAACTACAAAAAAGACGCTTATTTTAAGTATGTTTTTCAGAAGCATCATGTGACGGAAGAGGAGTTTGACTCGTCTATGGTGTGGTATACTCGTAATAGTGACCAGCTGGCAACGATTTATCAAAACCTGCAAAAGCGTTTTGAAAATGAAGAGAAACATATGAAGGTGCAGGTAGCTAAACGTGATAACCAGATTGATGTTTCTATGTCGGGAGATACAGTAGATGTATGGCAAGACCGGACATTATATTGGCTTTCTGCTTCGGTTCTGACAAATAAACTGATGTTTGATTTGAAAGCTGACACAACCTTCAAGCCGCACGATGCAATGGAGCTGACTGCTGATTTTCATTTTATGCCGAAAAATGGACGTCCTTCTGGAAAAGCTGTAATGGCATTGAACTTTTACTTTGACAATGATAGTGTGCAAGGGCTGACTCGTATAGTATCTAGTTCAGGTAAACAGCGTTTGTATGTCCGTGCCGATTCTGCTTTTACCATTCGTAGTATCAGTGGGTTTGTATATTACACAGATGAGAAAAATCCTAAGAGTAGTGTGCTGATTGACGATATTCATCTGACCCGTTATCATAATATGGAGAAAGAACAAGAGCAGGTTGCCGATACTATCCAAAAAGTTGACCTTCCGGATACAGAGAATAAGAAGGTAAGACTTCAGGAGAAAGCAATCATGCAGCCCATGAGAAAAATTGAAAATCGGAAATGAAACGTTTTGCTACGCACAGAGTATATAGCTTGCTTACAGCCGAAATAAAATCTTCCCAAGTTTTAGAGCTTGAAGAAGATGGGAGAGTAAGCAAGCTTTATCCGTTTACAGAAGAAATCTCTGCTACCGAATGGCTTCCCGGATTGGTCGTACTTTCTCCTTGTCCGATATGGAAAAATCCGGAAGAGAATTTTTCTGAATTCAAAATGCGTATAAGCAAAATCCCTGTTTGTGAAACTACTCTCCGTGCATACTGGATATATCCGTTTAATGTTTCTTTAATGGAGTTTGTTGGAAATAGTCGTATTACGTTATTAAAGTGAAGATGCCCACGCAGTTCTTCTCCTGAATTCAGCGCAGACAATGGCAGTAGCTACTGCGACATTCAATGATTCACTTGTTTCACATCCTTGCGGATAATTGGGAATGAGTATGCGGTGAGTAACCATTTCTGCTATTTGTTTGCTTATGCCATTGCCTTCGTTCCCCATGATGATAATTCCATTGGCAGGTAATTCTTGGGTATATATATTTTCTCCATCAAGAAATGTTCCGAAAATAGGGGTATTCTTTTGAGAAGCACTTTTTAAAAAATCAGGTAAATTGCAATAATGCAATTTGACACGTGCTATTGCTCCCATTGTAGCTTGTATGGTTTTAGGATTGTATACATCAGCAGTTCCGGAAGAACAGAAGATATGCTCTATTCCAAACCAGTCGGCAATGCGGATGATTGTTCCTAAATTTCCGGGATCTTGTACATCATCTAAGGCCAAACATAAAGACTGGTCTGTTACGTTTGCATCGAATTCGTAATGAGGTTGCTCGAAAACGGCAAGAACTTCCTGCGGGGTTTTTAGCAGACTGGCTCGTGAAAGCTCTTCATGAGTAACTTCTATTATTTCGGCTGCTTGCAGATGGGGATGACTTTGCAGCCATTCTTTGGTGGCAACCAGCAACTGGCATGAAAAGTGGTTGATTAAATCGTTTACTAACTTATTCCCTTCTGCCAGAAAGGCATGTTCTTCTTTCCGGTTCTTTTTTAATTCCAGCGAACGGATATATTTAATTTTATTTTTACTTAGCATGGGTATTTGTGTATAAAATAACAAATATTCACTGACAAAGCTAAGAAGATATTTTTAATTATCCGAAAGAAAAACTGGGAAAATATGAAAAATCCCTTCTGTAGCTTCCTGAACGCATATTCCAAATAAAAATTGAATTTAAGGTTCTTTATTATCCGTGGATTTATCCTATTTTTGTGGACATAAGTTTTACGATTGTTTTACGAAAATATGGCTACATTCAAGGTCGTTGTTTTTCCTCACCAGAAAAGAGAGGATGGAACATATAATGTAAAGATACGTGTTACTCAGGACAGAAAATCAAAATACATACGGACATCACAATATGTTTCTTCTTCTGATATCACAAAGAAGAAAGAGGGTGGTGTTGAGAAAATCAGAATCAAGAATCAGGCGGTTATCGACCTGATGGATGAACTGATTTTATCTTATCGTAGAAAACTGGCCAAGGCCGGTGTGTGTGCTGAAAAGTGGAATATTGATCAGGTAGTAAGTTATATTCAAGAAGACGAAGTCTTTTCCCTTGATATAATTGCATACGGAAGGAAATGTGCTGATGATATGGAGCGGAATGGCCGTGAGGGAAGTGCACATACCTATCGCGTGGCGATGAACGCATTGGAGAGATTTGCTGGTGGTAGTCTTGATGTTAATATGGTCACTGTATCATTCCTAAAAAACTATGAAAGATTTCTGAGAAGTGAACCGTCCATGAGAGGTATGAATAAAAGCAACTCTCCATTGTTATCTAAAGGTCAGACGAAAAAGAATAATGCCATAAAGTTGTACATGACTGTCCTCAAAGCTGTGTTCAATCAGGCAAAGTATGAGTATAATGATGACGAAGCCGGACTGATACGAATACCTCTTTCTCCTTTTAATAGATATACCATGCCAGAGAATATTCAGACTGCTTCCCGTGTCCTCACCGTCGAGCAGATTCAGGAGATTATAGACCTTCCATACTTCCGGAATGGGAGCCCATACTATCAGTTGAATATGGCGAAAGACGTGTTTCTTTTATCATTCGCACTCATGGGTATAAATTCTGCTGATATGTATGATCTCATTGGCTTCGAGGATGGGATTATATCCTATGAGCGGAAAAAAACGAAAGGAAGGCGGAAGGATAATGCTTTCATACAGGTAAAAGTGGAGCCTGAGATCGCTTCTTTATTTGATAGATATAAGGGGAAAGACCGTGTGTTCTCATTTTCTGAGAAGTATGTGTCGGCCGATGATTTCAACAAGGCGATAAATTTGGGTTTGAAGAAGGTGGGACAGACGATTGGTGTACCTGACTTGAATTTCTATTATGCTCGTCACACGATGGCGTCCATTTGTGCCAACAGATTGGGAATAGACATTGCCCGTGTGGACGAAATGCTGAACCATAGTGATCCAAAGCTGGCACTTGCGAGGGTTTACATTGAAAAGGACTTTAAACCGCTTTGGGAAGCAAACCGGAAACTGATAGATTTATTCGATTGGAGTTTCTATACAAAAGAAAAGCCGGAGGATTGACCTTCGGCTTAATTTATTTGAATGCTTTTCCTATTCTATCCCCAGATACCCATCCGTCACCGAACTGACAGTTCTTAATATCTACAATGTAGACTCCTTTTATTTCTAGCCCTTTTCTTTGTGCTTCTTCCAGGTAGGTACGTGCATAAGCATCAAAGTTTGCTCCCGGATAAGCGTCTACGGCAAGGATGAGAAAGTTCGCGTCGGTCAGTTCACCTTTGTAGATTCCTATTTCAGCATCTACGAGACTTTGGACGTATCTGTCTGCTTTGTCTTTCTGTTCTTGTGATGGCTTATTGCTTCCACAACTGGTAAGAAGGAATATACAAAATAAGGGGAATAATATTTTCTTCATAATACAATAATATTTTAATATACACTTATTTATCAATAATTTATATATTAACTTTACTTCTTATTATCCAAGTAATATTTCTTCGCTTATTTTCTAATATATTTAATTCTTTCTTTTTTTTCTCCGAGAAGAAATTATTCTTAGAATTTAATACAGCATGACATATTTTTAAAAATTCATCATTTCTATCCATATCTTGAATATCATCTTTATCTATCTTACCTTCATTATTTAAAGATTGAAGGCAATCATTCATATTCTTTAATGCAGCATCAATCATTCGACCTATTTTGCTTTTCCCAGTACACGAACAATAGTATTGTAATGATTTTGTATAATAAAAATATGCAGTTAAATATTTTGAGTTTGAATTTTGAATAGTAAAAGCTTGAACAAAATAAATACAGGCCAAAGCAAATGATTCCGAAGATTTTATAGAATCTGATTGCTTTTGGATTGTGGTATTAAATGTGATTTGTGTATTATTTATCTGTTTATCAAACTTGATCTTTGTATTATCTAAATCTTTTTTTATTTCTTTTACATCTCGTTCGATACCAATTGCATTATATATATTCCAGCCTATTAATATTGTTACAAATATTCCTAAAACAGCAACAACCCATCCATAAAAAGAGTTATTATCATATTTTAATATATATGCGGTTCTATAATTAGCTATGGCTATTGCAGAAATAGAAAGGAAAAAAGAGATTATTAAAAATAAAATTGTTAAAATTTCCTTAAGTTTGAGTTTGTTTCTTTTGAGCATAATATTATAGTTTAAATTTTTCCTTTAATTCATTATATAAATCAGGATTCTTCATATCTTCCCAATAATATTTTCTGTATCGGCTTCTACTGAAGCCATTCTTGTCATCATAGACCATGAGGCATTCCTTGTCACACAAGATGATTACCGAAGACAGAAGCAGCTTGGCATAAGAGAAGGCCTGAAGAAAGGCCGCTTCTATTTCCTGATTATTCTTCATGTGGTATTTTACCTCAATCAACACCTTTGCCTTTTCTTCTTCTGGCTTGTTGTCATAATGAAGCGCATAATCCGGGAAAATACGATGTCCTCTCCCTGCATGGATTGGCAACTGACGGATATAATCCTTATGCTCATACCACCCCATACTATTCAACAAAGGTTCCAGTAGATTCACTTCAACATCTCTTTCATTATTTACAGTTACTCCTTCCGGCAATGAAGGTGTGTAGATTTGTGGAAGTACGGATATGTCAAATCCTTTTGCCTCTATCATCCTTATGAGTTCTACATAATCTTTTCCCGTGACTGGCCATCCGTTGACTCCTTGAAAGTTCTTTCTCACAAGCGGATGATCTGAAAAGTATCTATCGGCTTTTAGTTCCTTTAAAGAGATATGCGGAATTTCGATTCTGTCCCCTAAATAAGTATTGCTATAATAATGGAAGAAAGGATCTATAACTCCATCTGTTTGCGCAATCCACAAACAGGTAATTGCACTAACAGGGGAAGTTTCATAGTGGATAAGAATATCTCCTCTCTTTGTGTCTTTGCTGGATTGCCAGAATCCGGTAGTCCATTCTTTACCATATCCCTTGATTAATCCTCCAATAAACCATGCCGCGGATGGTTTTGGCATTTCTGTATTATCTTCTTGGGTCAGGAGATTTGGAACATAATCGTACATGAATGCGCTTAACTCATCAGGAGATAAACCGTTCTCGATTCTGAACTGATAGAATATCTTGCATAGTTCCCAATAATACATGCACCTAACTTTATAGTCTGACTTCGCTGGTATTGGAGGTAATTCTATTTCAAAGTAGTCCGCAAGCCTTGTAAGCTGATAAAACTCATCTATGTAGATATAAGGGAAGAAATACTCTCCAAACAAATAATTCAATTCCATTGACACAAATGGTACATACTCTAACATCCTGTCAAAGTCACCAATCTTTAGAACTTCCTCTGATTCTATTATCAGGCCGGTGGATATGATTTCTTCATACAGCTTTCCGGCATCATCCAGGGATTTTAATTCTGTGCCTTCATATTCTGATACTTTATAGCACCAGAAATCTTCCAGTATCTCACAAATCATTTTAGAATTGAACCCATCTTTAATTTGGGGATTGTATTTCTCAAAAAGACGTTCTTCTTCTATCCACTCTTTTCTATCTCCAAAAGCAGATATGGCAGTCTTTCCTAGAGTGGAGTTCTTGTACAGATTCCAAAGGTACTGGTTGAATTTCATAACTATAATCTTTTCATACAGCCTAGAACTTGAAAAATATGTTCTATCATATTTTTAGGAAGTTCCTGAATACCATATTCTGGAGATTTATTCGTAGGAACTAAAGTATAGCATTTAGGATCACTTGATGGACCTAATCTCTTAATCGTTCTCATCCCATTTGTTGTTACAATGGCATATACCTCACCCAAAGGGAGGAAAGAGATATCTTCAATTTTTTTTAATGCTATAATATCTCCATGTGTGATCTCAGGTTCCATAGAATGTCCTGTAACATTACACCAACAGGTTGCTTCATTATATTTCTTGAAGTCAATTAAATATTCAGGTTTAGTTGTTTGATCATTTAAGACAATATCAAAGCCTCCTATAAAATCTACATTATAATAAGGTACACCTTCTGAAAAACTTATGTGGGGCTCTGATTCTTTTTTCTTATTCTCTTGAATAAAATCTGATACTTTGAACTTGTCTACAGATGCAACGTCAAAGCGTGCACATAACTTCTTGTATTGTTCAGGTTCTAAATCTCTCATAGATTTTTCCATACCCGAAATATTGGCTTGACCACACTCAAGAATATCTGCAATATTTTTTTGTGTAAGTCCGAATGCTTGTCTGAATCCTTTTAAATCATACATATCAGTAATATTATTGAGGTGAAAACTAAAATAAAGTTAATATCACTGATATTTTCACTGTAATATCAGTGATATATCAATAATATTAGTACATTTGCATCAGAAACGTAACACTGATACGAAACAAAGATAGCAAATAACATCAATAATACACACGATTATGAAAAGAAATGTATTACACGAGATTATGAGCCTTGCATGGCAGTTTGTAAAGAGAAACGGTTTCTCTATGAGTGAAGCTTTGAAATGCGCTTGGGCGAACATGAAACTTAAATCAGCTATGAAGCAAAAAATTGTGAAGTTCTACTTCAAAAAGGTAGACGGTAGCATCAGAGAGGCCTACGGTACACTGAAAGAAAACCTAATACCTGCGACAAGTGGTGATAACAGAAAGAAGAATGACACCGTTCAGGTGTACTTCGATACAGAGAAGCAAGAATACAGATGCTTTAAAAAAGCTAACCTGATAACCTTATAAATACCCACGATTATGAGAGCAACAGAAGTCAGTAACAAACTAGATGAACTCTACAGAGAGTTAGAATCTGTTAGAGGCATGTCAGAATCAGAAGTTTGCAGCAAATACAATGCAGACTGCAAACAAGACATCGAAGATATTATCGAAGAAGAAATAGAGTCGCTGAGATCTTACGAGTGCGATGATTACAGCGAAGATGACGGTATGGACTACATCAGCCTGCAACAATTACAAGGATTGCCTGTAATATGCTGGTAACAAATACGCCCTGCTGACGGATTGAACGGCAACCGATAGCGAGAATCGGGCAGGGTTCTACTTGATTGGTTCTTTGACATGATGAAAATTTAGGCTTACCGTTAAGCCTGACGTGAAACGGACGACTGAGTAGCGATAACGGCTGGGTGAAAAGAGTATGAGTAATCGACTGCACTAAGCAAACGCAGCATACGAATCACACAGATAACAAAAACGACTTATACGATTGCAGGTGGCCGTAGGCCGGCTACAAAGACAATCTTCACTGATTAGACACCAGCAAGAACTATATATACCGTGGCTTACCAAACCTCTGGTAAGTAGTAAGGCAACCACCGGAACGCCCACGGGAACGAATTTTAAAACGCACGGTTATGAAAATACTTCTTTTTCTCTGTGCATTATCAGTGGTGGTGATGCACTTCAATCAAGACCTTTCACCTATGTATTGGGTTGGTCTTACCGGATTTACATTTACAAGTATATTAATTGCAAAAAGATTAGATGATGAACGAGCTGCAAGAAACAATAAAAAGCATCTGTGATGATTTCGCAGATATCAATGCTATACTGGCAGCTCGTTCTCGTGAGCTTGACAGAAGGGTTGCTTTTGACGAAGAGATAAGTGAACAGATTAATTCAATATTAAAATCAAGTAAAGATGAAAAAAGGAGATAAGGTTAAGACATGGATTTCAACTCAGATTGGAACGGTCAAAAAAGTATTAAGCAATGGTAGAGTTGTAGTTGTATTCAAAGGTTCTAAGGTAGAATATGAGCTTGATCCTGTTATGGTGAAATTGGTATAGTCATACTTTTTTAATAGTGAATGGGTATGTGCCGAGCTGTAAGGTTCGGCACTTTTTATTGGCAGATAGTTCAGGCGGTAGAACACCATGTATGGGTTAGCATGGAAGTCACGGGTTCAAGTCCCGTTCTGTCAGCAAACAATCAAATACTTAAACTATGGTAAGAGAAATTACAGTAGACGAAAATTACCAGACAGTACGGCTGTTTGACGCTATGAAGAAAGGGGATATTTATAAAGTCCCGTATGATAAGAAACGGCATAACGGAATCAAGCTGGAAGCCTCACGCCGCAATCGTGACCTCCGGCTGATCGGAATCTTAAAGAATAAAATGGACGTGAAGTATAGGGTGTCGGCAACAGAATATCCGGGCTTCTCAGCAATTATCTGCTTAAAATAAGGAGATGCTTATGGAAATAGATGCATGGCAGTTGCAAGTTTTAATCAGAGAGGCTGCAAAAGAGGCTGTTGCTGAGTTTGCAAGGCATCTTGAACCATCTAAGGACGAAATTACTTATAGTCAGGCATGTAAGGAATTTGGAGAAGGATGGTTAGACCATCAAGTAGCTATCGGTGCAGCCAAATGGTTTCGTAAGGGTGTATATAAGAACTCCCCTAAAATCTTTTCACGAAAAGAGCTGAAGGCTTTAAAAGAGGGGCCTTCAAAAGTATTGAGAAATTGTTTTTAAAATAAGTGTATTATGAGTTTGATTAAGAAATCTAATGAATTGGTAATTCCTTCCACCGTTAAGATGATGATTTACGGTCAGGCAGGTATGGGTAAGACAACAGTAGCTTTGAGTGCACCAAAACCATTATTGCTCGACTTTGATAATGGCGTGAAACGTGTAAATATGGCTCATCTTGACGGTATAGACATCGTTCAGGTAAGCTCATGGCAGGATGTTCAACAAGTATTACAGGAAGATCTTTCGGCTTACCAAACAATTGTAGTGGACACTATCGGCAAGATGATGGACTTTATCATTTCTTATAAATGCGGTACACGCCAGCCACAAATTAAGGATTGGGGCGGTATTAACGCTGAGTTTTCATGGATGACACGAACCCTTTCATCACTGAACAAGAATGTGGTGTTTGTAGCCCATCGTGATACCCGGAAAGAAGGTGACGATACCGTGTTCATACCTGCTTTAAGAGAAAAATCGTATAACTCTATTGTTACGGAACTTGATTTGCTGGGTTATCTGGAAATGCGCAATGAGAACGGTGTACAGAAGCGTACAATCACATTTGACCCCACATCAAGAAATGACGGGAAAAATACCTGCAATTTGCCGGGACTGATGCAGGTGCCTACAATTCTTGACAAGAATGGAAATCCCACTGCCAAGAACGATTTTATCACTGCAAAGGTTATCATGCCCTACCTGAGCATGTTGCAGGTAAAGAAAGAAGAAGCTGCAAAGTACGATAAGGTCATAGCTGAAATCAAAGAGAACATCGAACTTATTACTGATGCCAGTTCTGCAAATGAGTTTGCGTCAAGAATTAATGAGTTTGAGCATGTAGGCAGTTCCTTGAATATGGCCAGAAATCTGTTTTCAGCAAAAGTAAAAGCTCTCGGGCTGGTATTCGACAAAGAGACAAAGACCTATGCAGACAAAGCAGCCTAAATTCAAGTTCTATGCTACACTTTTGGATGCCTTTACAAGCTATCTGAAAAGTGATGCCATTTGGGAAAGGTATTGGGGATTCAGTGAGAATCCCCCACATACCCCCGAAGAGTTCAGACAGCAGCAGTTTCAGAGTCTGATTGACACTATAAACCGTATTCCGTTTGATAGTGAAGCAGCCGACAAGGGAACGGCTTTCAATGAGGTGATAGACTGTATGATTGAAAACAGGAGATCAGAAAAGGTACAGGTGGAAAGACTACTGTCAGACATGCAGGATGGCAGGCAGACATTGGTCGGATTGAGAGCCACCTATAAATGTCGTCAGTTCGATTTCCCTATCTCAATCTGCCGTGAGTTTGCAGACTATTACAAAGGAGCCTTGACCCAGCAACGGGTTGAAGCAGTTTTGCCAACATGCTTCGGAAGTGTTCTTCTATATGGTTATATAGATGAACTGATGCCGATGTCAGTACATGATATCAAGACTACCGGAAGTTATTATGTAGGTAAGTTCAAAGACCACTGGCAGCATATGGTTTATCCATACTGTCTGATGCAGGGCGGCAGCGATGTCAGGATGTTCGAGTATAACATCACGGACTTTCGTGCGACCTATACCGAAAGCTATACTTTCGTTCCCGAGCGGGATATTCCCATCCTCACTAACCATTGTGAGGACTTTATCCGGTTCTTGAATGATAACAGAGATTTGATAACCGATAAGAAAATTTTTGCAGAAGATGAGTAACCAAATAACCGGGCGTCTGGTTGGAATTGGCCAGACTGTCCAGATACCATCAAAGACAGGCGGTGCTTCATTCCTGAAACGTGAGTTCCTGCTTGATGCAACTACCTATGACCCTTATACCGGGCAACGCAGCGAGTATGAGAATATCTTACCGCTTGAAGTTTCTGGCGATAAGTGCGCAGAATTAGATCAGTTCAGGATTGGAGACGTGATAACGGTGTCATTTGCCTTACAAGGGCGATCCTGGACAAATCAGGATGGAGAATTGAAACGAATGGCATCGATCCGGTGTTACAAGCTGGAACTCCGGCGCACCGGCGGCCAAACGGCGGCACAATCGGTTCAGCAGGCACCTCAACCGGCAGCACCATTTCCGCCGACAATGGCACAGGCGTTTCCACCGGAAGTAGATGCGAACGGAAATCCTAAGGACGATTTGCCTTTTTAGCCTATGAGTATATTCAATCTGAAAAATGAATACGATATACCAAAATTCAAGGCTTATGTAAACAAGCTGTTTCAGGAACGTGCAGTTGTGGAGGTGAAGAAGAAACTACCTAACCGCACTCTCGCACAGAACAGTTATCTACATCTGCTTTTAGGGTATTTCGGTAGTGAATACGGTTGCAGCCTTGATGAAGCAAAGATAGACTTCTACAAAAGGACTTGTAACCGTGATTTGTTTGAAAGAAAGACGGTCAACAAGAAAGGTAAAGAAGTAACCTACCTGCGAAGCTCAGCAGAACTGTCAACCGGTGAAATGACTTTAAGCATTGACCGTTTCCGTAACTGGAGCGCATCCGTGGCCGGAATCTATCTTCCGGCTGCCAACGAACAACAGATGCTTATCTACGCACAACAAGAAATCGAACGTAATAAAGAGTTTATTTGATTATGGACAAATTTTTAGGACAAGACATTCCTGAACAGGATCGGTGGCAGTTTCTTCAGGACAACGCCGATGCAGTAGAGAAAATCGGCTACACCCACAGATTTACCCCCGAAGAACTAGCACAGAAGAAAGAAACCTTGGCCGAGGTATCAATCACAATCAACGATGTTGAGTTAGAGAAAAAAGAGGCGATGGAGAGTTTCAAAGAACGCTTGAAGCCTTTGAATGAAGAAAAGCAAGAACTTTTAGATCATATCAAAAGAGGTTCAGAGTTTGTCGAGAATGAAGAATGTGCCAAAATCCTCTACCATGAAGAAAAAATGGCTGGTTTCTATAATAAGCTTGGTGAATTGGTCTACAGCCGACCAATAATGCCTCAAGAAATGCAAAAGACAGTTTTTAGTATTAACCGTAAAACAGGAACAGACAATTAATTATGAGTGAAAACAAAATCAATTTGGTAGTACCGAAAGAGTACAACGGTACACCCATTGAAGTAGTATTGAGAGAAGGTAAAGCATCCGTAGCACTTGACCCGAAAGAACCGGAAAGAGTAGTTATCAATGGAACGATAGGTGCACCTTTTAGATGGCTGGAAAAGCGTGTCGAACTGATTAATCAGAAATCGGCCAATATCATTGTAAACCGTGATAAAATGTGTCTGGCTTTGACTATTGATGAAACCAATTATTACCAAACGGTAATTAGTGGAATTTTACAGGCTTCAAAGGAAATGCTGGAGTTTGGTATCAATACCGACAAAAAATGGGAACCAATTAAATTGTCCCAATTTTTCAAGATGCACCGAGCTTTCTTCAAGGATAAATCTGAAAATATGATGCTGGTTTCTACTTTAAAGAATTTCAAAGCTAAAGTAAACCAAGACATCGAACGCAGCAAAGAGGAAAACGGCAGCAAGACGGATAATTATTCTCAGGTAGTTGATTCTAATCTACCGAAATCATTCAAACTGAACATTCCTCTTTTCAAAGGATTCACCTATGAGGAAATAGAAGTTGAAATTTATGCTGATGTAGATGGACGGGAAGTTTCTCTTTCTTTGGTTTCTGCCGGTGCGAATGAAGCCATCGAGGAATACAAGAACAAGGTGATTGACGAACAGATTGAAGCAATCAAAGGCGTTGCACCTGATATCGTAATCATCGAAGTATAACTGACAGCCCGGAAAGACGGGCATACGGGCGCAAGCACAGGACGTGCTTTAGTATGGAGTAATTGCGCAATATCTCCATACACTTGTTTCATTGAATTAGCTAATATTTGAGGCAAGTAAAACCGTGATGGTTGGGTGGGTTCGATTCCCACTGTGTCCACAAATAATCTCAAAAATAAAGAATATGGAAACAAAAAAAGTAACTAAAATCGTTTACATCGCTAATGATGGAAAAGAGTTTCTTACAGAAGAAGAATGCGAAAAGCACGAGACTTTTGTTGAAAAAATACTTTCACGTATTAAGTATTTCTGTGTCAGATGCCATCCTGATTTAACAGAAACAGGATATTTTCAACATAAAATATATGTGGCAGTTTTCTCTGAACATTACTTTCAAAAAGAAGTGGCTATCGAATGGGCATTACAGAAATTCGGTAATCTCTTAGGAGAAAGCGTACAAGGATATGGATTCCAACCACGGTTTAGTGTAAGTGAGGTTTCTAAAGAAGAATACGAGAATTGTCCACCAACTGAATGGGGAGGTTCAAAATTAGAAAGTGATAAAATATTCCTCAGTCCTAAATCGGTAGAGGGATTTCCTGAAAACATTGATTATATGAAAGAATGGAGATTCAAGTGATGCCATACTATATACGACGTAAACCAAAGAAGAAGGAAAAGCCTTTGCCGTTATTTGACAAGGCAGGTATCAAAGTAAAGAAGAAGCCGGATTTAGTGGCCAAACTTGACAAAGTTTTCAGCCGCTATATCCGGCTTCGTGATTGTATGCCGAACGGATATTTCCGTTGTATCTCATGCGGTCAGATAAAACCATACGAACAGGCTGATTGCGGGCACTTCCATTCACGCCGCCACATGGCCACACGCTTTGACGAGGATAATGCCCATGCCGAGTGCCGGGCGTGCAACAGATTCAGTGCAGATCATCTGATACAATATGAAAAGAATCTGAAAGCTAAAATCGGACAGCTACGATTCGACAAGCTGGCATGGAGAGCAAGCCAAACAAAGAAATGGACTGATTTTGAATTAATCGAACTCACCAAGTATTACAAGGCTTTGGGAGATAAGTTGGGTAAGGAGAAAGGCTTATGAGTTACGTACTACGAGATTATCAGCAGAAAGCCAGTGATGCAGCAGTAAATTTCTTTGCTAACAAGGCCAAGAAGAACAATGCCATCATGGTGCTGCCTACCGGAGCCGGTAAGAGTCTTGTGATTGCCGACATCGCCAGCCGTCTTGAAGGGCACACGCTGGTATTTCAGCCCAGTAAGGAGATACTAGAACAGAACTATCTGAAGCTCTGTTCGTATGGTGTTCTGGATTGTTCCATCTACTCTGCCTCATTCGGGCGAAAGGAGATTTCAAGAATAACTTTCGCCACTATCGGAAGCGTAGTCAACCATCCGGAACTCTTCCAGCATTTTCAGAATATCATCATCGACGAGTGCCATCTGGTTAACCCGAAAGACGGAATGTACAAGAGATTTCTTTCGATGCTGAAATGTAAAGTCCTTGGATTGACGGCTACGCCTTACCGTCTTTCATCAAGCAGGGATTTTGGCAGCATGTTGAAGTTCATCACACGCACACGCCCGTGCGTGTTCTCTGAGGTAATCTATCAGGTTCAAATCTCCACTCTTTTGGATATGGGGTATCTTTCGAAGCTGAACTATTATCCAATGAATCCTTTGGGATGGAACGAACTTAACCTGAAGGTGAACACTACCGGAGCCGACTACACGGACAAGTCTGTAGTAAAAGAGTATGAGCGTATCGACTTCTACGGGTTTCTGGTGAGTATCGTGCAAAGGCTTATGAATCCCAAGAGCGGTGTAAAACGAAAAGGTATATTGGTTTTCACCCGTTTTTTGAAGGAAGCTGAACGCCTTACCTGGTCCATTCCAGGAACAGCTATCGTTTCAGGAGAAACACCGAAAAAAGAACGTGAACATATCCTTGAAGCGTTCAAGGCTGGAGAAATTCCGGTGGTGGCCAACGTAGGTGTACTTACTACCGGATTTGACTATCCTGAACTGGATACGATTGTCATGGCCCGTCCGACAATGTCACTGGCTCTTTGGTATCAGATAGTCGGTCGTGCCATCCGTCCGCATCCTAACAAGGAGGCTGGCTGGATCGTTGACCTTTGCGGGAATCTGAAACGATTTGGCGAAGTCAAGGATTTACGCCTGGTGGATAGCGGAAACGGCAAATGGGCCGTGTACTCCAATAGCAGACAGTTGACTAACGTAAGATTCTGAAACTATGGAAGAAGGATTTTTGAGGCTAAGCCGCAGGTTTTTCTCGAATGAAATGTGGAAAGTAGCCCGTGAGTTTTCGGAATGCGAAGCGTGGCTTGACTTGATTCAGTCAGCACGATTTGATGCAACCGACGAGGCGTATAGCGAACTCATCGGAGGTCGGGAAATCTCTTATTCAAGAGGTCAATATCCAGCATCCATATCGTTTTTGATGAAACGTTGGAAATGGTCTGAAAAGAAAGTCAGGTATTTCCTTTCCAAATTGAAGAAAAAAGGGATGATTACAACTTGCAATCAGCAGGGAATGACAGTTATAACCTTGTGTAATTATGACGACTACAATCCTGTCAAGGACAAGCCAAAGGGCAATGATAAGGGCATAGATAACGATAAAGAAATCAGTGATTTAAAGGTAGCTATGGGCGAGCTAAGGGCAGAGCTAAGGGCAATGTCACAAAAAATGGCTGAAAAGATTGAAGATTTGGGGCAAGGTAGGGGCAATAAGAAAAAGAAAGATAAAGAAATTATTAATAATATTATTCCCCCCACACCCCCCAAGGGGGAGGGTCTTAATGTAAAAGCTCGTTCTCTTTTTGAAACCCATTACAGACAGTTGTTCGGAAGTGATTATTACTGGACGGCCAAAGATGCAGGGGCAATGTCCCAGTTGCTTCAAAAATTGAAGTTCCAGCGGGAGCAAAAGCAGATGGACGTTGCTGAGGAATCAATCCTGTATGCTCTTCAATATCTGCTTTCATCCATAAAAGAGGGGTGGATATTCGAGAACTTCAGCGTAACGAACATTAATTCGAAGTTCAACGAAATAGTATCCCAAGCCAAAAAAAAGGCTTATTCCAAAACTGATATTGGCGTAGTTCTGAAAGATAATTCTACTGAAAAATACAAAAACAAAGGATGGTAAAATGGAACAGATAGATTTCAAACAAACAATCGAAAGGCTGAAGGACACGGGATTTTCACCTGTGCCGAATACGGTAGAGATTTCCATCCCGGATGCGAAAAAAGTCCTTTGGGCAGGTATAAAATACTTCACGGAGGAAAATGCCAGATGGCTTCCTGAGTATGAAGAGGTAGCAAGCTGGCTGGCAGGAAATGGAGGTCGTGGTCTGTTATGCTTCGGCAATTGTGGTCGTGGAAAAACATTGATTTGTGGAAAGATTCTTCCTCTGGTCCTGAATCATTATTGCCGGAAGGTGGTCAGCTGCTACGATGCACAGCAGATGAACGCTGAGCTGGACGTTGTGAAGCAAAAACACATCATTTACGTTGATGATATAGGGACGGAGAATTTAAGTGTGAAATATGGCGAAAAAAGACTTGCTTTCGCTGAGCTGGCTGACGAGGCTGAGAAGAAAGGGAAACTTCTTATCCTGACTACTAACCTGTCGATTGATGAGTTGAGAGAAAAGTACGGTGAGAGAACCATCGACCGTTTGAAAGCTATAACCAGAACCGTATTGTTCAGCGGTGAAAGCCTACGAAAATGAAAATCACAATCTATTGGGTAACGCGGGATTGGAAGTTAATCCGGAAACTGCGTGATAAATACAAAATACCCCAATATACAACAGTCAATGGGTTAACCGAGGCAGAAGTAAACGAAGAAACCCTTAACAATCTTCGCAAAGGTGAACCAAAGTATCTAATCATAAGAAAAATAGAACAATCTGATAAATCTGTGGAATATGCAAAAAGAAATGCTATTGAGAAAGCTGGATATACTGAAGAAGTCCTACAAGGAAGTGAGGAAAAAGGGCAACAGTCCGGAGGCTAAGGCTATCCACGTCGAGATTGAGCAACTAGTTAAGGATATAGAAGAAGCCGAAACAGAGGAGCTCATACAGAAGGCAAAAGAAGCAGGAATACTTCCGAGGCTGGAACGCATAATAAGCATGATTCAGCTTCTTTCCTGTGAGGCTAACGACCTGTTATCTGAAGCAGAGGACAATTTTAAGAAAGCCGGGCTGATGACTGACAAGATAGTGTATATGCAGAGGGAGTATTACAAGGCAGCCAATGTCTACTTCAAGGAATTTGCAGAGATAATCAAGAAAACTAACACTGGTAATGATATGTTTAGCGACCTTGAAAATTTCGACAATATGATACGCATTTGGGCTGATTTGAAGGATATGCCTAAGCCTTCATCCTTGATGGGTGGCTGCAAGCAGGCAGCAGGAAAGGCAAACGGACTCAGTCAAATGTGCCAAAAATGTCCATTAAAATATAATCCTGAAACGCTTATCTGTCAGGCTTGTGATAAGTCTTTTAAGGAGGGCTTTCAGAAGGGGGCTAAATGGTTGGAAAAGAAAAGGATTGATAGAATAATGAACAAAGACAAGGAGGTAAAACATGATAACAGAAAATGATCCAATACTTCCACGTAAAGTGGATTTGGAAAAGAATCCGTCTGGGACTGAATTGAAAATCGCTCAACATCGGGAACTGGAGAAACATGGAAAGTATGTTACTATCCCCGGTGACAGGACTCATACTAGGATTTTCGTCCGCAACGGTGAGGATGCGAAGAAGAAGATAGCCGCGTATTTAGAGAGAATCAATAACCGACCTCAAAGATGGAACTGATATGGGTGAACTGAAAGTGTATTATGGGTGGGCAAAGATTGGTAAGATTCGCAAGAAGCGTGCAATATCTGTCATTTTCGAGAATGAATGGCATGGTTGCAGGAGCGAACGCGGACAAAGAATTTTGAGAGCAGCCCAGGAAACAGTAATAGAGCGATACCAGGATGCGGAAGAAGAGAAAGCTGCAAAGGATTGCAGCCGGATATTTACAGAGTATAGCCTTTTCCTTGACGAAAAGCCAATAAACGGAAGCCTTAACAAGATACTCCAAATGAATAGTGACGCCGATAAGAAACATGTATCTAAAGAAATGCGTGATAAGATTGCTGAAGCCCTACGGAAAGCCTTTATGCAGTCGAATCGCAAATACAGAGAACCGGGTTGGCAACAACTTGAATTGAAATTTGAATGATATGGGAAAGCAGGAAAGTATGGATGACTGGTTCCAGATGGCTAAGGATTTGGCCAAAGCTGAAAGGGAACTGAAGATTGAGCAATGGGTTGAAGTAACTATTTACTACGGATATGCAGAAAAACAAGTAAGCTTATATCACTACAATCTTCCCCATGAGATGTATTTCCGATACCAATGGGTAATCAGATGGAGGATGGCGAAATTACAGTGCCAATACCCCAAACAGATTGTATCTACAAGCCTGTACTACTACGACAAGCGTTCAGGAGAGTCGCTTGAAGTGAGTTCTTGCCTATCTAAACTGATTTCTGCAAAAGCCAAGATAACAAAAGCAGAACGCAAGATGAATGAGTACATCGAGCACAACCGTCAGAACAACATGTTCTTTGATGAGAATACGGACGAGGAGCTGGTTAAGTTCCGCGAGAAACTGGAGCGCAAGAAACTCGAATGTGCAGAGTGTGAGAAACGGTTAGAATTACTAGTTGAAAGAAGGAGGAGTAATCAATGAAAGAAACTCAATTGTCCTTAAACTTGGATTATGGAATTAGTAAAGAACAGGCTTGCATCCTTTGCCATCTTTCATCCGAATGTGAAGGGTGCTGTGTGAAATGCAAGGCGGAAGGAAAGAACGGAACTTGTTACGGACAAATCTGCTCGATACCATCAAGAGACCATGACGGACAAAGGTGGAACGCATGGATGCACATTGTTTCTACCTCGCTTCCGGAACTCAAACGATTTATACCAGTGAAATACAGAAAACATTTAAAAACAAAAAAGTGATATGGCAAACATTGTAAAATTGACCGGATGCAAGGAGGTTTCGCATGATATATATGCTTACTTCACTTGTGATGCTGAAAAAGCATTGAAGGCTTTGGAACTTGAGATACCGTGTACTGGAGCAAATAGCACTGGAGCATACAACATTTACTTTAATGATGTGGGAGAAATTATCTGTGAGTACATGACGTTCTGCGTTACACGTGAGTTTAAAAAGGTTTCATCCATACAGGATGCTGTTGAATGGATGGATAAGAAAATGAATGGAAATGAGTAAAACGAAATTGTATTACCTGTTCCTGGCAGTCATGTGGTGGCTGCTGGGATAGGTGGAAAGGAGATAAATTATGACAAAAGAGGATATTAAAAAGGCAGCAGCCGAATATGCCAATGAAGCTTGTCGCCCACTTTGGAGAACAGGTAACGAGCAGGTTTGCATGGTCGACTTTATTGAAGGTGCAGAGTGGCGGATTAACAGCGTGTGGCATAAAGAATTAGAAAAATCCAAAACAAGAAAGTGCATCATGGTTAGATTTACAAACGGCCTATTCAACTTGTTTGAAGATGTACGTGAATTGAAGGGAATAGAGGACAGAGTAGAATCGTTTGCATACATTGAAGATTTACTACCAACAAAGGAGGATTAATTATGAGAAGAGCAATAAATACAATCCCTCGCGATGAATACAACAGACTTTTGAGGGAAGCAATGCAGAGAATGAGCAAGAAGTTTAACCTGCTATCTGACGAGGAGGAATCGAAAATGAGAAAAGCTGACAACCAAGGTGATTATGAGAGGGCAGAACGGTATGATTTTAATGCGCGTGCTTTGCGTTGTATGGCGGATATGTATTATCAGATTTATAAACTAAATAAACAAGAATGAATATGGGAAAGAAAGAAGAATTCGCAAAAATATTTTCCTCAGAAAGTAAGCTCCCAAGCATGCAGCTTTTGAGAGAACTTTCATTCATGGCAGGTTGGGATGCCTGTATGAAGCATCTGGCCACACTTCCGTTGGATGAAGCCATTAGCGAGATAGTAAAACACATTGAAACCAACCGCTCGGAAATTCCGAACAGTTCAAAATAGGAGAACAGGCCATGTTTAGAAGAGGAATGAAGTCAATATTGCTTCCTGCTATATTAATGATGACAGCGGCTGAGAATCCGAATAAAGTTTTCGATTCATTGTTTACAGGTAGTTCAAAATACAACCCTGACTACAAAAAGCAACCCGTACATCGTGAATTAAAAGAGTTCTGCATCAAAGGTGAAAAGGTGATGGCCTATTCACGTAAGGATGCTATAGTACGATTGAAACACAAGAAGAAATGAAAGCAATATCCATAAAACAGCCGTGGGCGAGCTTAATCGCTCACGGTATCAAAGACATCGAGAATCGGACATGGAAGTGCCCTCAGAAGTATATCGGCCAAAGGGTTCTGATACATGCAAGTAACAGTAAGGGAGTAGGTTGGATAATGAACAGTGAGCAAAGAGTACAAATTTTAGTTCATCCTTCAGGATTAGTAGATGTAGACTGCAACAAGCTACCTTTTGGTGCCATCATCGGCAGCGTAGTTATATCCGACTGCGTACAGAACCATCTGTCCGTCTGGGCAGAGAAAGGTTGCTGGAACTGGGTGCTGAAAGATGCTGTTCTGTTTGATAAGCCGATTATGAATGTGAAAGGGAAGTTAGGTTTTTGGGAATATAAATTATGAGTATGAAACACAAAAGACATCAAACGGGAAGGCTATTCAGTCGAGATACTTACATGGAGATGCTGATAAAAGATAGCCAAAGGAACTTTGAAAGGGCAGAAAGACTATTGGGTGATTTGAAACTGAAAAACCATATTATAGCCGAGCTTGAAAAAGAGAACGAGGAACTTAAAAAAAGAGTAAACAAGCTTAAGGATGATGCAACATTTTATCACACTCAATGGGGAAAGGAGATAGACCTTTGTAAAGACTTGGAGAGAGAACTTGAATACACAAAGAGGCGTAAATGGTGGATGATATGGAGTTTATAACTTACTGACAGCCCTTGTCAGTGCTTTGTGAATACCCGGTAACAGCTTTGTGGCGGTTATCGGGTTATTCACGGCACTATAAAATATTTTGTGTAAATGGGAAATACGGGATTCAAGTTTGAGTCTCGT
>ERZ772851.293-NODE-293-length-64125-cov-12.302841_pt1 | contig 64125 bp, 49 predicted proteins | sample MGYA00512137_ERZ772851 | MGnify/ENA primary metagenome ERZ772851 (study PRJEB29015, sample SAMEA2737663) | human gut metagenome | biome: human gut; feature: human-associated habitat; material: faeces | place: China | collected 2012 ... | reverse complement strand
ACGCCGGCCTGTCACGCCGGAGGTCGAGGGTTCGAACCCCTTCCTGGTCGCCATTTGCTGCTGTAGCTCAGTAGGTAGAGCGCATCCTTGGTAAGGATGAGGTCGGCAGTTCGAATCTGCCCAGCAGCTCCACAGAAAAGCCTTGAAACCATTATGGTTTCGAGGTTTTTTCTTTTTTTTAAGTCGAACCTCAAGTACCATAGATTTGCGGGGTTGCTAAACATCATGCTAAACGAAAAAGTGTTTGCATCGTGTGCTGTCTTATGCAGAGACTTTTAATAGCTGCATGAGCTTGGCAGAGAGGTCAGGATTTTCCTGAATCAGTTTTAGAATTTCGGCTGCGTCAAGAGATGCTGGCTTCTCATTTGATTTTGCAGGAGTTGGATAAAAACTTGATTCAACCATCGATGCAAGCTGTTGCTTCTCTACTTCAAGTGCTTCATTGTAATGATGCATAAGTACTTCCGGGGATTGTCCAGCGTTAGCAGCCACAAGTTGGTAATTGTTTTTAGTCAGTCTGATTTTGTGCATTTGTCCTGACTTACGTAAACCCTGAAGATCAATTTGGTCCGTAATATTCATTGCGCTTTGCCATTCTTTGAAGGACTTGCAGAGATTATTTGGGTCAATGGGACGTCCATCTGGCTGGCAAATCAGCAGTCCATTATCTTGATATTCAGAACCGAGAGATTCTTTCGCTCTGTTGATTTCCGCAATGCGCTCTTTGATTTCTTGAACTAATGGGCTTGTCAGGTATTGCTTTCTCAAACTGCCTTCTGTTTTTGGAATTTTTAAGACAAGGCGACTTTTAGCGTTAGAAAACTGTTTCGGAAAAACTTTAGCAATCTTTTCTCTGGAGAGATTTTTGAGGGCCTCGTCAGAGACACGTTCAAGAATTTGGGAGATCCACATGCTGCCTTCATCAAGGTTGATTGAGTGAATGTCAATAGCAACAATCTCGCCCGCTCTAAGTGAACATACAAAGGCCAGGTGAAGCGAGAGATGGAGAATGGGATCTTCTTGAATCTGATCGAGAATTTTTGAAATATACTCAGCAGACCAAGCTTTACGCCTCTTGTAGTGCTCGGATGGACCTTTGGTGTTGGGAATCTCTGCGATGTAGTTCCATCGTTTTGCTGTTTCAAAACCAAGTGTAAGAATGTTATAGCACTTTTTTACAGTTCCGGAACTCAGTGTTGGAATTTCCGAGGTGCGTTTGCCATAGCTCTTGCTTCCACGGCAAGGTTTCTGAAAAAGATGGTCGATAAAGCCATCAATGGCGCTGCTGGTAATAGAACTCATGACCCAATCACCAAAATAAGGGTATATATGCGTTTCCAGATTTTGACGATAGCTGTCATAGGTTTTAGGTGAGAAATTCTTCTTTCTTGCGTGTATTGGAAGAAATCGCTCCATAAATTCTCGATAGGTCTTGCTCATATTATCTTCGCTTTCAGGGGACGGAGTATCGGGAGCAGTTGCTGTCTTTTCAGCAGCAATTTTTTGAGCTGCCTTTTCAACGGCTTTTTTTCTACGATACTCGGATGCTTCATGTGTAATATCAGATGTCCTGTTTTGAGATTGAAGATAGTCAATATAGGCTTTGCGCTGAATTGCTTCCAATTCAGAAGAGTAAGATTCCCATTGCTGTTTGCGTTTTCCGTCAGCTGCTTTGTAAGTATAGACGACATTGTGCGATGTTCCGCGTATTGTATATGTTGCCATAACGGTTCCTTTCTTGCTCGTTGCTTTATGATTGATCTAACGCATTGAACCAAGAATCGAATGATTCTTTATGAATGCGTAGGCACCGTTTGCCAAGTCGAATGACCTTAAAATCTGTTGTATGTTCGCAAAGGTAGTAGGTTTTGCGAAGACTGATGCCAAGAATTTTTGAGATCTGTTCGACGGTGTAGGTGCGTTGAACACTGTTGCCGCAATTTTGGTCAGACAAAATAATACCTCCTCGCAGCTTGGAAACCGCTATAGCTTGCAGTAAGTACCTCCTTCCCTAATTGTTTAGCAGGGTAGGCATATTATACTCTCCACAACAACGATTGCCAAGCATAATTTTATTGAAAGTCAATTCGCTTTCCGGGCCATTTCCTGCGCCCTCGCTTCAGGCCGCGTATTTGCAGGCTGCCGCTGTGCGGCACTTCCCCGGCAGGTACGCAAACGCATACTGTCAGCCGATCCTGTATAACTCCCGGACAAATCGATGCAGCCGCATTTGGGGGCGGCGTTTTCAAGGTTCAATAGATGGTTTTAACCGTTCACAAAATAAATACGGGGTCGTGTCCGTATTTTTTGCACACACGCAAAAACTAAATATGGTATTTTTGTATTGACTTATACAATATATTGTGTTACACTTTGCCCGTAAATGAGTTTTGCGCAATTTCCCTTTGGGCATAGGTCAATGATCTGTGTGTGGAGTGATCCACCTGCGCACGTTGTCAGGTTTGTACGTTTTTGTCAGTAGTATTGCTGTGCCATGAGAGCCGGCTGCTGCTGGCTTTTTATTTTACGGGGTAGTAACGCCCCAATGCTGCGGGAATGACGAGTGTTTGCTGTGAGGCAAACACGCTGGATTTTACCAGAATCGTTGTTCCCGCTTTTTTTGCGCCCAAATGCCGAAAGGCTTTGAGGATATATCATCAAGAAAGGTGGAAACAAGAAATGAAATTCAGACGAAAATGGAAACCCGGAGGGCATTCCAGACGCTCCTTCCGACCGTACCACAGGTACAGAGAGAAGCGGCTTTTGAATAAGCCGCGCATCAAATATGAAACCGAGGAGGAATGCATCCATGGAAAACGCAAAGTGTTACGCTCCGCAAATTCTCGTCGGTACAGAAGGTCTGCCGCGTGAACAATGGCTGGAATACCGGCGCAAGGGCATCGGCGGAAGTGACGCCGCTGCCGTTCTCGGAATTTCACCATTCCGTACCGGGCGGGATCTCTACTATGACAAGCTGAATATCGTCACAGCGGATGATGCCGAAAACTGGGTTCAGCTGGAGGTTGGAACTCTGCTGGAGCCGTTGGTTGCCAAGATCTTCGCCCATAAGACGGGCTATAAGATCTACCGCCGGCCATTCATGTTCCAGCACCCGCTGTATCCCTGGATGCTGGCGGATCTGGATTATATGGTGGAACTGCCGGACGGCACGACAGCCATCCTTGAAATCAAGACCACGAACTATAACGCCAAGGATAACTGGTGGTACAACGGCGAGGAAATCGTTCCTATCTACTATGAATCGCAGGGGCGGCACTACATGGCGGTCATGAACATTGACCGTGTCTACTTCTGCTGCCTTTACGGAAATTCGGAAGACGAGGCGATGATCCGTCGCATTGACCGTGACATGGCCTATGAAGAGGAACTGATCGCTTTGGAACGGGACTTCTGGGAGAATCATGTTCTCACAAAAACGCCGCCTCCCTATGTGGAAGCGGATGGCGACCTGATCCTCGAAAGCCTGCGGCGAAAGCTGGGGCCTGCGGACAAGGACGCGCCTCCCGTACTACTGGGACAGACGCAGTTTGGGCAGCTGTCCATGCTTCTTTCCCTGCAAGAGCAGAAAAAGACGCTGTCGGCTGATGTGAGCAAGCTGGAAAAGGACATCAAGCGGTTGAAGGGTATGCTCATCGAGAGAATGGGGACGAGCTGCACCGCCGTGTATAACGGTTCTGCGGAGAGCTACACCATAACCTACAATCCGGTACGCTCCGCAGGCATATCAAAGGACGCCTTAGAGCGTTTGAAGGACGAACACCCTGATATTTACGATCGGTATGTCACGGTGTCTGAATGGCGAAGATTCCATGTGAAAAAAGCTGCTTTGCAGGCAGCGTGAAAGGAAACGGAGGTGATGTGCTGTGAGCATTGTTGCAGCACTGGACAAGGTACTGTTTTTCAATGCGTCCAGCAAATATTCTGTTCTTCGGATGAAAACGGAGGACAGCAGCGTACCCACAGAGGCCCGGAGCCCTTATCGCTATCACGACCACCTGATCCGCTTTACCGCCGTCGGCATCGAATTGCCGCAGACGGATACGGTGAAGATCGAGATGGATGGAGAGTGGAAGGACGGAAAATACGGGCTTCAGCTTCAGGTCGATCATTGGCAGGAGATCGTGCCGCCCACATTGGAGGGCGTCCGCAATTATCTTGCCTCCGGTCTGCTGAAGGGCATCGGAGAAAAGACCGCCGACGCGATCATTGAAAAGTTTGGTGTCAACGCTCTGGAGATTCTGGAACATCAGCCAGACCGGCTTCTTGAGATTCGCGGCATTACGAAGGAGCGGCTTGCGGAGATCAAGGACGCCTATGCGGAAACCAGCCGGATGCGTGTCCTGATGACCCTGCTGGCCCCGTTCAAGGTCACGCCGACGACCGCGCAGAAGATCTATCAGCATTTCGGCCCTGCCTGTGCGGACATCGTGAGACAGAGTCCCTTCAATCTCTGTCAGGTGCCGGGATTCGGTTTTAAGCGTATTGACGCCATCGTGCAAAAATCCGGTGGAGATCTGCGTGATCCGAAGCGCGTCCACGGTGCGCTCTTTTATGCGCTGGAGGACGCACGGACAAAGGACGGGCATCTCTATCTGGAGGCGGAGTCTTTGCTTAAAGCGGCTATGCAGCTGCTCAATGAGCGGATACCCCTCCCGCAGATGCGCGTCCCCATGAGCCAGGTCGAACAGGAGCTGTCTGTCATGATCCGGCAGGATGAGGTGGTATCGAACCACGGCAATGTGTATCTGCCCAAGCAATTTCTGCAGGAGAGCGAAACCGCACAGAAAGCGGTAGAGCTGTTTCTGGCAAAGCCGACGGTGGTGGACATTACGCAGCCGTTGGAGCGAGTGAAGCATAGCTTAGGGCTCAACCTGTCCAAACGCCAGTCAGAAGGTGTGGAAATGGTGTTCCGGCATAACCTGTCCATCATCACAGGCGGCCCCGGCACCGGCAAGACCACGGTTCTGAAAACGGTGATCGAAGTGTACCGTCAGCTCTATCCTCAGCAGAAGATCGTACTCGGAGCGCCCACAGGTAAGGCGAGCCGGCGTATGGCGGAGGCAACGGGGATCGATGAAGCACAGACGCTCCACAGCATTCTGGGACTTCACGGTGATTCGGAATCGAAGAAAGACCGGGAACGGAAACCGCTGGAAGCAGGGCTCCTGATCGTGGACGAGACTTCCATGGTCGATATGTGGCTGATCCATCAGCTCTTTTCCCGCTTGCGCCCCGGCACCAAAGTCCTTTTGGTCGGTGATGCAGACCAGTTAGAGAGTGTGGGCGCCGGTGATGTATTTCACGAGTTGATCGGCTCCGGCGTCGTGCCAGTCACGGTGCTGGACGAGATCTTCCGTCAGGCACAGGACAGCCTGATTGCCCACAATGCCCGGTTTATCAACGAGGGTAAAACGACGCTCTACTATGGTGAGGACTTTGCCTTTCATAAGGCAGAGAGCCAGGAGGAGACTGCCGGCATCATCCGTGAGCTGTATCAGGAGCAGATCGCCGCAAAAGGAATTGAGCAGGTGGAGATTTTATCGCCCTTCCGCTCCGAGGGCGAGGCATCGGTCAACAGCCTGAATGAAGCTATCCGCGAGGAGATCAACCCCGCATCGCCGGAGACGCCGGAGATCGTGTACGCCGGAAAGATATTCCGCCTCAATGACCGCGTGATGCAGATGCGGAATAATTACGACATCAAGCTGTATAACCGCTCCGGCAAGCAGGTCGGCGAGGGTGTTTTCAACGGTGACATCGGCACGATCCGCAAAATCAGCGGCACCAATGTCGTGATCGAGTTTGACGGCCGCTATATGGATTGCCCGCAGGTACTTCTGGATGATTTGGAGCTGTCCTATGCCATTACGATCCACAAATCCATGGGCTCAGAGTATGATACGGTCATTATTCCACTGCTGGCTGCCCATAATGTGCTCCTGACGCGGAATCTTCTCTACACGGCAATCACGCGTGCCAAGCGCCGCGTGCTGCTGGTGGGTGAAAAAAGGGCGCTGTATATGGCAATCCATCGGAGTCGGAAAGGAAAACGCAATACCATGCTGGGTGAACGCATCACCCTCTACTATAAGGGAGTCACGCGCAAGGCCCTCCGTAACGAAGGGGGCGAAGAATGGCAGCGTGCCAGTTGATGTGAGATGAATGTGCAAAAAAACGCACAGTCATCTCTTATTTATTTTATGAAGGGAGTATCAAACCATGTCCAGAGAAAGAATCATGCTGACCCAGGCGATCCCTGCCGTACAGCAGCTTCGCAGGGTGCAGGGCTTTGACCCGCTGCGCTTTCTGAAAAGAAACGCCAATGGCGGAATCGAACTGGAGCCGCGCTATCAGCGGCTCTGGTTCCGACTGGCCTGCCCTGATGGGAAAATGCTGCTGAACCGGCTGCGGGTCACCGACCAGATCGCCGTCTATGAGGCGCAGGTATTTTTGTCCAGAGAGGACAACCAGCCAATCTCTAATTTCACCGCGGCGGTGGAAAAGGCTCAGGCTCCTGCCGGACGCTATGTGCAGGCCGCGCAGGACGAGGCGCTGAAAATAGCGTTGGACAATGCCGGATTTGGCATCCAGCTCTGTGAGATTGCGCCCTCTACGGCGGTAGATGCACAGGCCGATGAAAAGCAAGAAGTCGCAACAGGCGCTGTAAATCGTCAGGAGACTGCTCCGGCGGTAAATAGAGCCGCAGCGCCGCAGCGAGAAGATCCTATCGGCGAAAATCATCCGGTGCAGGCAGTGCCCACACCGCAAGAGGTTCAACCGCAGGAAGAGGCAAAGACGCCCAGCGTAAATCAGCAGGAAGTTCACACCACCCAGCAGACGGAAAGCGTTTCGGACGCCATGAGTCTGCTGCAGGCGTTAAGCGGCGGAGCTGCGGCTTCTGAGCCTGACCCGGTTATGCCCCAAAAGGCGCAGGAGGTTCCTTCGGAACCGGCGGAGCCTGCTGTCACGGAGCGGGCTGAAACAGCGCAGACGTTGAAGCCTGTCGTGGTCGATATGCCGGCAGCGGCATCGACAGCGGCTGCACCGAAATATTCGGACGATATGACGGTGGACGAGATCCTTTCGCTGATGACGGAAGAGGAAGCCGCGGAGCTGGTCGTGACCACCGGCGTCAATAAGGGCTGGACGATGGCACAGGTTTCTGAGCAGCGTCCCTCCAGCCTGAAATATTACGCCTATCTCTGTGAGGATTGCGGCAATATTATGAAGGCTGCCGCCATGCTTCTGATGGGCGGTTCGCAGCAGTTAAAGGCAAGCTGACCGCTTTCCATCCGTAAATTTTGCGTCTTGGGAGGGATGCTGGTTTGAATTACGGGAAAAAGCATGATCTCCCCTTTGGCATTATGGATGTGGCCGGACTCCTCCGCCTGAATATCAGGCGGAGGGCTCCCGGTCAGGTGTATGTGGATTGTCCCATCTGCGGTGACCGCCGGGGGAAAATGAATCTGAACACGGCAAAAGACCTGTGGCGCTGTAACTACTGCGGTGAAGGCGGCGGAATGCTGTCCCTTTACGCAAAGGTATATGGCGTCAGCAATTCAGACGCTTATCGGGAGATCTGCGACGCTTTGGCGGTAAACGGTTTTTCACCGGACTATACCGTTCCGGAGAAGACGACGCCTGCGGAGGCCGAGCAGTCTGACGCGGCCTCTGTTCAGGAAGTGCATCAGACTCTCTCCGTGCTGCTGTCCATGCTGACCCTCATTCCGGCGCACCGCGCACACCTCCAGTCTGTGCGGGGGCTGTCCGACGATGAGATCACACGCTTTGGCTTCAAGAGTACGCCACCGCCCTTCCTCTGCCGCTCCCTGACCGATCGGTTAGTCAAGGCGGGCTGCAGGGTGCAGGGAGTTCCCGGCTTCTATGTGGATGATAACGGCTGCTGGACGGTCAAATTCCACCAGCGGACATCCGGCATCATCATTCCCATCTTCGGTGTAGACGGTCTGATCCACGGCGCACAGATCCGATTGGATCATCCGCTCAAGGATAAAGACGATCCACCGGAGAAAACGGGCGTGAAATACCTGACGCTGTCTTCCACGGGAAAGCGCATGGGAACGACCTCGGGGAGCCCCATTCATTTTGTGGGCGACCCCTGCTCCCGCGTTGTATATGTGACGGAAGGATGTCTCAAGGCGGATGTCGCTCACGCGCTGATGCACAGGACCTTTGTTGCCACGCTGGGCGTTAACAACACCGCCAAGCTGGATGAACTGTTTGCGTTCCTGCACCGAAACGGAACGGAGGAGATCATCGAGGCGGAGGACATGGATAAGTACAGCAATGAAATGGTGGGAAAAGGCGCATCGAAGATCTATGCGCTGGCGGCCAAGCATGGGATGCGCTGCCGCAGGCTCACATGGAATCCCAATTACAAGGGCATTGATGACTGGCAGCTTGCGCTGCGCCGCAAAGAACAGAAAATGAAGGAGGATCCAGGAATGACATTTAAGGAGCAATATCTTAATGGCCTATGCGGGCTGGAAATGCTGGAAGCCTGTACGGAAAAATGGCACGCGATGAAGGTGGACAGTATTTCCCTGCGGGAGTATCTGGGGCTGACAGAGCAGGAATACGATGCGTACTTACAGACCGCCCCCGGCGTTTCTTTTCAGGAGCTGTTGGACAGTCAGCGCAAAACGCAGCGGTTTCGTGTTTATCAGCTGGATCTGGAGCATGGCGGGACGCGCGCATTCGCCTTTGGCGGCATTGACGCGCTGCACAAGGCCGGCTTTCAGCAGCCGCCCGCGGCGGAATACACACTCGTTTACGACGGCGAGCTGATCTGCCCGGTCGGGCAAGATGAACGTGATATTCTGGAACGCATTTTTGCACGCTATAATCAGGCGTTCCCCCCGGACTATCGCGGCCGCAGCATTGCCCCATCCGATGTGCTGGAGTTGTATGATGAAAGCGAGCGCAGATACTTCTACTGCGATATGGCTGGTTTCCTGCAGGTGAAGTTTTCTCCCGCGCTGGCAAAGAAGGCTTGAATGCAGGCTTTACCGCAGACGATCCATTTAGAAATGGACGAGCAGAAGACAAAGCAGCTGAAAGCCATGCTGGGAATCTGTCAAGGACTTGGGGCGGAGACACGGTATCATCCGGAACACCGCTATTTCACAGCTATGGTCTGGACTGGATGGGATACTCCCTGTGGAATGGGAGAGGCCCTTGCTGTCCAACAGAAAATTCAAAGAACAGCCGCTCAGTACCCGGCCGTCGTGTGCTATTGCTTCGACCCATTCAGCACACTGGTCTATACGGTTTGAGCGCAGTATGTAAGAAGGGACGCCTTGTGCCATTGGCACAGGAGCGTCCTTTTCTCATTTTTTATTTAGGAGGAATGTACGAATGGGCGCTTTTTCAAATATGGATTATGAGCTTCAAAACAGCGAGGCTGCCGTTTCCGACGCCTTTACGGAAGATGATGCTATGGATATGCCGCAGGCGGCAGTAAATTCTCCGGCCACAGATCCGACACCGGCTGCGGTGGCCAGCGAACCGGCAACCGCCCCCAATACCCAAAGTGAGGATGAGGCCCGCCGTGCGCACGAAGCGGCTGAAGCCAAGCGCAAAGCAGAGTGGGACGCCAAACAGGCGGAAAAGCGGCGGGCGGAACAGGCCGCGCTGGAAAGGTTGGATGCCATGGGCCCGGCAGAGCTGCTCAAGGCTGCCGCAAAGCGTGTGTCCGCAGATACGGAGAAGCTGACGCGGCGCAACATGAAAGAGAGCGTTGCCGAGTTTATCCAGACCAAGTGCATTGATGACCTCGGCTTTGCCCGGCTCACCATGCACCCGCGCAAAAGCATGATCCACTGTTTCCAGTACATCAGCCGGAAGGCATGGGATTATGTGCAGGACGAGCTAAAGGCAAACGGCGTTCAGCCGGGACCCGGTCAGCAGGCATACGGCTGCGATATTCCAGATGATCTCTGCTATCAGTGGGCGGAGGACTATTTCCGTGACCCCGATGCCAAGGAGGATCAGGGGGATGAAGAGGAGTTTGTCCCGCAGCCCTATCGTGGGAAAACAGCTTCCAAGTCCGTTTCCAAGAAGAAAAAGGAAGAAAAGAAGAAAGAGCCGGAGAAGAAGGAACCGCCGAAAAAAGCGGAAGCCGATGATGGGCAGATCTCGCTGGGCGATCTCTCCTCCTTTGGGGAGGCCGCCTGATGTACGCTTATAAAGGCTTTGAGCCGGATCTCTCCTGCCGTGGCTATCGGTTCGTCATGGGAAAGAATGTCACCCCGGAGGCAAACTGCGCCAGCAACGGCTTTCACTGTGCGGAGGACCCGCTGGATTGTCTTTCCTACTATGGCGACATGAATCGCTCCATTTACTGCTTGGTGCAGCCCGGCGGGGATATTGACGAGGACGATCGTGACTCCAAAATTGCCTGCACGGAACTGACAATCCTGCGGCGGCTGACGAGGAAAGAATTCTTTCTTCATGCACTTGCCTACATGGTGGATCACCCAGGCCGCAAGGTGAGTGACAAGGTACAGCGTGAGCACAGCACCAGCCGCAACGGCTATGCCATCGTTCGAGGCAAGACACCCACTGCGTGTGGAAAGCTGGGCGATATTCTCGCATTTGCCAGAGAGCGGCGTGAAACCGAAGTAATCTGTCAGATTGCGGTCGTTGAGGTCGATGGAGAAAAAATTCTGCCTGATGTATGGTATGACATTGATTTTGTGAAAAGAGAGGCGGTGCAGAAATGAAAAAAAGCAGTTTGCTGAAAATGAAGAATTTGCCTGCGACTGAAGAAATGCTTGCGGTTGCCCGTGAGGATGTGCCGGTCAAGGTCGGTTCGGGCTGGAACACTTCCTATCGATGCCGATACAGCGGTTTTGTGCGAAGCGCGGTAGAGGGCGGCATTTTGAAAGTCACCCTGTATGACCCGGATGCAATGCGCCTTGGCGGAACGCTGCCGGTCTATGAGATTTTCATGGAGAAAGAAAAGCAGCAGTTTCTCACCTATGACCGTTCCCATGACAAATGGCGGGCGGCAAAGATCGACTACTTGGAATGGCAGGCGAAGGGATCGAATAACGTGTGGATCAGCGCCGTAGATGATGCACAGATCCGGCAATATCTGGCGTCGGATGAAAAAAGCGTATATCGGGCTATTCTGAAATTTCAGCGCGCCGTTCGTGATGCTGAACTGGAACGCCGGCACAGAAAGGAAACCGATCCGTGGGATGCGGAGCTCTCTCAGACACCGCCGCTGCCGAAGGACTGGGAGCGGTGGGTCAATAAGGTGGGTATTCAGGAAAACTACATCTTCTACGATTACCACAGAGGCGGCGCAAAACACGGCTACTGTACCTACTGTGAGAAGGAAGTCGCACTGAAACAGCGGCCCTATCATAACAGAACTGGAACATGCCCTGAATGCGGTCACAGAGTAACCTTCAAAGCAAGGGGAAAGATGGCGGACTATCTGCACTCCCCAACAGAATGCGCATACCTGGCGCAGAAGTGTGGAGACGGGTTTGTGGTTCGCCAATTTCAGGTGAACAGGCAGTACCGAAAGGAAGAGAACGCCATCGTATCGAAAACCTCCTGCTTTGAGAAGCAGCGCATTTTCTACCGTGCGGATCTGACCTCACACCCGTATTACTGGGGCTGGTATAAGCAGCGCCGCGTCCGGTGGGTAGAGGGCATCGATGAGTACATCAACACAGGTATGGGCTATTCCTACAACGAGTATTGTTATCAGCCGGGGAGCATCTATGGAAAAACGCTTTCCAGCATTGCCCCATTTCTTGTGAGGACCGGATTGAGGGAGTATGTAAGACTTTGCCGGGGCTGTGTAAGCCCCAACTGGTACCTGTTTGCGTGGGGGAGGTTTCCCCGCATTGAGCAGATCTGCAAAGCCAATCTTCCGCGGCTGACCACGGAGTGCTTGGAAAATTTTGGAGCTGTAAAAAGCTGTATCCGGCAGGAGTCCGAAACCAGTCTTGTCAAGGCATTGGCGCTTGATACGCACCGGCTTTCGCGGCTCCGGGCGCTCAACGGCGGCGCCATTATGCTCGACTGGCTGCAGCGGGAGAAATGCAGCGGCAGAATCATCCCGGATCATGCGCTGCGCTGGCTGGAGCAGGAGAAGATCCATGTTTCCGATATCGCCTTCATTCTGGATCGAATGTCGGAGCAGCAGGTCTGCAACTATCTTCAGCGTCAGAAAAGCGGCACGCGGGATTCCCTGCGGCAGATTATTTCCACATGGCGGGATTACCTTTCCATGGCGGACAAGCTGGGAATCAACACCAACGATGAGATCGTATACCGTGTCAAGCTGCTGCGCCAGCGTCACGATGAACTGGTGGAGCAGCTGCGGAAAAGAGAACGGGACATGGAAGCTGCCGCAACAGCAAGAAAGTATCGGAAAATTGCAGGTATCTGCCGCTTGATCAAACCAAAATACGAATACACCGGCGAGGTGTATTCCATCGTTATCCCGTCAGGTGTACGCGATATTATGCGCGAGGGCGATGCGCTTTCCCACTGTGTCGGCAAGTCAGACCGCTATTGGGAGCGCATCGAGCAGCAGGAGGCATATATTCTGTTCCTGCGCAAGACCGCAGAGATCGACAAGCCGTACTACACCCTTGAGGTGGAGCCAAACGGCACGATACGGCAGAAACGGACCTATTTTGACCGACAGAACGATGACCTCAAAGACGCCGAGCAGTTCCTGAAGGAATGGCAGAAGGTTGTCTCCGAGCGCTTGACAGAGAGCGACCGGGAAAAAGCGGAAAAGAGCAAGGTCCTTCGCCTGCAGGAATTCGAGCAGCTGCGACAGGATGACATCCGTATCCATACCGGCGACCTTGCCGGTCAGCGGTTGGTGGATGTTCTGGTGTCGGATCTCATGGAAACTGCGGCCTAAGCCGCAGCACAACACATTTGAACGAAGGAAAGGAAGTTGTAGAGAACATGAAAAACGGATTTACGATCACGCAGCGCAACGCTGTGGTGGAGCAGCATCTTTGGTGCATTGACACGGTCATGACGCAGTACGCCGCATGGATGCAGACGGCACCCATAGACCCCGATGATGTGTACCAGTCTTTGGCGGTACGCCTGATCCGGGCAGTCAACAGCTATGATCCCTGCAAAGGGTATCTCAAGGAGTACATCCTCTCTCAGCTCAAGCGGGAGATGGTTCGTGTCCGGAGTACGCAGACTGTCTATGGACTGACGCAGGCGCCGGCCAATATCGGCAGCACCATTGTTCCGCTCACGATTGCGGCACAGCGGGAATCGTACTGGGAAACCTATATTGCTGTATAAAAGGAGTCATGTGAAAATGAAACAGTTGGGAAACCTCGCGGTTATTTGTGCCCAACGCCCGGAGCTGCTGATGCAGCTCCGGAGCGGTCTGGTCTTGGTACAGGCAAAAAACCGTGCGGCGATGGAGGCTGCATGGAACGATGACACACGGATCGAAAGAATGATCTATGAACTGAACTTCGGAGCTTTCTCCAAGGAAAGGCTGGTGTGAGGAATGGAGCAGAGCAAGCAGCAGAGAATACGGGAATTGACCGACCGGCTGAACCGCTGCCGGTATGAATACTACAATCTGAACGCGCCGTCTCTGACAGACGCCGAATATGACGCACTTTTTGATGAATTGAGCGCGCTGGAAAAGGAAACGGGATTTAATCTGACCAACTCCCCCACACAGACCGTTGGCTGTTATCCCGCTGTCAGCACCTTGGAGAAAACGACGCATAAGATCCCGCTGCTGTCCTTGGATAAGACCAAGAGCAGTGCGGAGCTGCTGCGTTTTGCGGGAGAACAGATGGTTATGCTGATGCTCAAGCTGGACGGTCTGACGGTGAAGCTGACCTATGAAAAAGGACTTTTGATGGAGGCCGCTACCCGCGGCGATGGAGATATCGGTGAGAACATTACTCACAATGTGCTGGGGATCTCCGGCATCCCGGACAAGATTTCATATAAGGAACGACTGGTTGTTACCGGTGAGGCATTTATCCGTCCCAGCGATTTTGAAGCGTTAAAGGACACGCTGCGGGATGGGAATGGAGAGCCGTATAAAAACGGGCGCAATCTGGCTGCCGGCTCTGTCCGTCTGCTGGACTGCGGCGCCTGCAAGGATCGCCGTGTGACCTTTATGGCGTTCAATGTGTTGGAGGGTCTTACGGAAGAATATCCGTGGAAGTCGCAGCGGCTTCGGGCCATCGAACAGCTCGGCTTTTCCATCTGCAAATATCTGGCGAGCAAGCAGGCGTTGACGCAGTTCGATATGGACGCCGGTATCCGGCACCTGCGGAAATACGCGCAGGAAAACGACATCCCCATTGACGGCATCGTGGTCACCTACAACGATGCCGCCTACGCAAAGTCCTGCGGACGGACCGGGCATCACTATAAGGACGGGCTTGCGTTCAAGTTTGAGGATGACACCTATGAAACCGTCCTGCGCTCGATTGAATGGACGCCCAGCCGCACAGGGGAAATTGCTCCGGTAGCCATCTTTGACACGGTGGAGATCGACGGCTGTGCGGTATCCAGAGCGAGCCTCCACAACCTCTCTTTCATTGAGAATTTGGAGCTGGCGCCGGGGTGCCGCATCAAGGTGAGTAAGCGCAATCAGATCATTCCCCATGTGGAGGAAAATCTGGACAGAGACTGCTACGCCAGAGACAAAGTCGTTCCAGCCAGATGCCCATGCTGTGGGCAGCCCACTCGTATCCATACGACCAGAAATACCGTAAACGGGGTGGAAAAGGTCACGGCGGCGCTGTTCTGCGATAACGAGCATTGTGAAACGCGAAAGCTGCGCAAATTCGTTCACTTCGCAAGCCCGAAGGCGCTGAATATTATGGGACTTTCTGAGTCGATCCTGGAAAAGTTCATCGGAAATGGTTGGCTTCACTCCTATATGGACATCTTCGCTTTGGATAAGCACAGGACGGAGATCGTTCAGATGGAGGGCTTTGGAGAGAAGTCCTGGCAAAACCTTTGGGACGCCATCCAGCACAGCCGCATTACCACCTTTGAGCAGTATCTGACTGCTATGGATATCCCTATGGTGGGCAGCACCGCCAGCAAAGCCATCTGCCAAAGGTTCCGCGGAAACCTTGCGGAATTTGAAACGGCCGTGTGCCAGAGTTTTGATTTTACACAGCTCCCGGACTTCGGAGAAACGCTGCACAGGAATATCCATCAATGGTTCCGCAGCGAGGAAAACTGGACGATCTGGACGGAGCTGCGGCGACTGGTGTGCATTAAGACTTATCAGCCGCCTGCGGCCAGCACCGATATGGGAAATCCCTTTGTCGGCAAGACTCTTGTGGTGACCGGCAAAGTAGAGCCATACACCCGGGATGGGATCAACGCAAAAATCGAATCTCTGGGCGCTCATGCCGGCAGCTCGGTGAGCAGCAAGACAGATTATCTGATCTGCGGCGAGAACGCCGGAAGCAAGCTGGCAAAGGCACAGGAGCTTGGAATCAAGATTCTGTCGCCAGATGAGTTCTTCCGCATGGCCGGAGAAAGTGCATAAGGATATAGCGGGAGACTGGCATACAGTCTCCCGCTTCAACTATTTGGGAGAGCTTGAGGGTACTGCGGTAAAAGCAGTCTTGACGCGAGGTAATAATCCTTATATAATTAAGACATAATAATTGCATTGGAGGGCGTGCGATATGATGATTCGTCCGGCAACCGCGCTGCGAAACAATTACGACAGTATGGTGAAGCTGTCTACCGAAAAGCAGGAGCCGATTTATCTAACCCGCAACGGAGAAGGCGAAATGGTGTTCCTGCCGATTGATCTCTGGGAAAAGAGACAGGCGGAGTTGGAACTGTTTGCGGAAATGCTGCGCAGGGAACAGAACAAGCTGGCAGGCTCCAAGACATATTCTGCTTCTGAAATGCAGGCGGAGACGGAGGACCTGCTCAGTGAAAGTTGAATGGTTGACCGAAGCAAGAGCGGAATACCGTCAATTTCTGCAATACTACAAAACAGAGGTTGGGTTACCGTATGCAAAAAAGTTTGCGGACACGATACTCGGTTCGATCAATCAGCTTGCGGAATTTCCGGAGATGGGCGCAGTAAAATATGATACGCTCATGGGGAAACACGGCTTTCGAGCCTTATTCATGGGGAATTATGTCTGCGTTTACAGGATTGAGGGTGATATGGTCTATGTTTATCACTTGGCCGATGCCAGAAAGAATTATATCTACCATATCTTCGGTATGGAGTGATATACTCCCCTCAATACTAAAAGCGTATTCGGAGAATATTTGACGGTAATTATAGTGCAAAAGCTGGGCAGCGAGTTTCCTCGCCGCCCAGCTTTTTTAGGTAATGAACTGCGGTTACCCCCCCATTTGGGGCAGCTTAGAGCTTGAACATCCTGATACAATGAATCAGCGTTGCACTAAGCTCCTGGAAGAGATCCTCGTCAAAGATGCCGTTCACGCAGGACTCCTTGAACAGCAGCGGACGATACATCAAAAATATCTCTTCCTTCGCCTGTTGGTCACCATCTTTTGCACGGAGCAATAGATCCTTGAAGTTCACTTTACATCCCTCCCTGTAGCCTCCTTGACTTTTTTGCAGACACGATAATATGCAGCCGCAACTCCCTGATACCCAAGGTCAAGCTCTAAAGCGAGTTCATGGAAGCTGCGTCCATGTAAAGCACGGGAAAAGAAGATATAGCGGTCTCTCTCGCTGATGCGATTCAAAGCCTCCTCAAGCGCGGCATTTTCAATGCAGCAAAGCAAGTCGGTCGGATCAGAAATGCCGGGTGCCTCCTCAGTTGACAGGTCATCCGGATCTGTCAGCACCTCTCTCGCCTGTCGGCGCTGTTTGGCGTGAAGGTAGTCTGCCTTTCTGTGCGCAACCGCCGAGAGCAAATAGGCGGTAAATCCATTCTGGGTGATGTTGCTTTCCCCTTTTCCATCGTTTCTTATATACATCTTCATTCCTCCGTTTCTGATTTTTTGGGAAAATTTCAGAAACGGGGGACTGCGACAGCGATATCGCTCGCTTGCTAAATTCCGACAAAGTAAAAGAGAAGCGCACAGCAGACAATGCTGTACGTTTCTCTTTTTCCTTATCTGCCCCGCTATATCGGGGACGTATTCATCATCCTGAAAATAGAAGTTTCCTTCGTGCGAATAGAAAAGAACTTCAAATCGCAGGGCATAAACTGTTATGCTTCCAGAGTTCCTTTGGCTGCTTGGACGGCATCTGTTCTTTTCCTCTAATACAAGGATCTTCTTAGCGACCCTCCAGCTTGCTTACCTCTTTTTTCATGGTTTGCTTCACCCTCATTATGCAGATAATTTGTACTATCTTTCTAATCATTAGAAGTGAAACGGAATTTATTAGAAGCGCGGTTCCAATTAAAATAGTGATAAAGAGACGAGCAAAACAGTTGGAAGGAGTTGCCCGCGAACAAAAGACATAGCCGCCATTCTGGTGGATGCCGCGATCAGTGAAGAAAACGCCGAAGCGTTCCAAAGCTGCTGTAATGAGCGCTTTGGCGCTGGCGTTACCTTAAACCCGTTGAATCTGATCGACAGTGGCCGTTTTGAGGTAAAAACGGCCAACGCGACTATCTTTGTTGCGCCCGAGCAGAGTTATCTGCTGGAGACTCGTGTGATCGATGGGCGCAAATATCTGACGATTCCCGTCGAAGAGGAAATCGAGGTCAACGGCTTCGGTGTCTGCACCCAGGGAGAAAAGCAAGGCTGAATGTCCGATAACGCGGTCAGAAAGTTAACAAGCAGGAAGCCTCTACCGCGGCAGAGGCTTCCTGCTTCTTTAGTATACTTAGTATTTACCTGCAAACCACAGTATAGGAAGTGATATACCCTGTGTCTGAGCCTTTGCTGTTTCGCGCATAGACTGTCAGTGTTACGCGGTAGCTGACACCGGGTGTTCCTTGAAAGTAGGTTGTTCCAACATAATCCCATGTATTGTAATCATAGAATTCGGGGTGTTCGGCGCCATACTGAGAATCATAGTAACGCCAATTACCGTTCACTTTCTGCTCGATTTCAACCTCAATGACACCTATTTTCTCCATTTTGCCCTTGCCATCAACAGTCATGGTAACTGCAATAGTGCCATTTCCGCGCGCCTCAATGCCGACGCTATAACTATCCAGATACGAACTAGACCGCATAGCATGCGCGATAGGCGCTCCAATTCTATCAACAGCAAAAGCTGTTATGTTCATGCTGAAAAGCATGGCGACCATCATCATAATGGACATAATCTTTCTTTTCATGACCATTCACCTTACCTTTTCATTGAATTGAGTCGATCATCTCTTTAATCTCGTCCTCGGATATCTGCCCGCTAATCGAGAAGAAAATACCTTCATTTTCCCAATCCGCTTTCATCCATTGCCTATCTGAAACAATAAAGAATTCTTCTTGATTGTGCTGATATGAAATTGCATCAGTATCTCGTTCTTCCGCAACTGTAATATCGGGAGATATAATCTTCAGGGCACGAATCACTATGTTTCCACGATTTGATTCATAAACCGCAACGCACTTTATTACCCCGTCCGAGGATTTTGCCGTTACAGATAGAATTGCATAATCTCTCGGCACCCATGTGGGCAGACCTTCTGTACTGATCCCGTTTGCCGCCAGAGCATCATACAGGGAATGATACTCGCTGGGATCATCGTCAGGCAATTCCATGATGCCGGAAGGATTGGTATAGATCTGAATGATTCCTTCGGCCCATCGCAGGACAGCCTGAACAGGTTGGAATCCCATAGCGCTGGCGGTTATTATAAAGCAAAATGCCGCAGCTGCGGCAATAGCTGCCGCACGGAAAACGCGGGAAAAAGATCGACGAGTTCGGTTCCCATGTCGATTCCTTGCTTCTGCCGCAAGATCAGACTTGCAGGAGTTCGGTTCTTCTTCAAAAATCAACGGATGGGATTCTTCGAGTTTCGCCCATTTTTCTTCCGGGTCATAATGCTCTGTGACTGGTGCCTTTTTTTGCAACAGTGACAGATATTCCTCAATCCTGTCCGTATCCATCTCCTCTGCAGGTAAACTTAGCATTGCTTCTACTTCATTCAGAAGCTGCAAGTTAGATTTTTCCGTGATGGACGCGGAAGCAGAATCTGTTCGCTTTCTCCCGACAGCAGATTTATCGGGATGCTGGCTACCCAACATTTCATTACCCCCTTTACTAGTTCATCTCATGAATTATCGGTTTTGTGACAATAATTTGATAATTATTTTGGCGTGCTGCCAAGAGGCTCCTCCAGCAGTGTTCTGCACTTGTGGAGCGCTCTGGATAATCGCTGACGGCACGCCATTTCACTGATTCCAAAATGCTCTGCGAGTTCCAGAAATGAATAGCCTTTATCGATGCGAAGCAGGATGATCTCCTGCTCCGATCCGCTTAGCCCCATCGGAATATGACAGGCCATTGGAAGTTCCGTGAGTTCATAGCTTTCAGCGATATCTTCAATCGAAACCTCTGTATGATAAAAGCGGCGGCTTTCGCGCAAGGTCAAATTGTTCAATGTCTCAAAGAGCCACGCCACCGGTTTCTTGTGACCGCATACCCGTTCCGACTTACAGCACGCTGTCAGAAAGGTCTCCTGCACCAAGTCCTCCGCAAGATGCCAGTCCCCTACGCGACGATATGTAAGCCGGACCATGGCATCAGAGTATTGAAGCATCAAATGATGGATGTACTCTCGCTGCTGCTTATCCATACAATCCCTTCCTTCGCAAAATCTCACCAAAAAATCAGCTGCCATGCAATCAACAGCCGGCAGCTGATTTATTTGAACTGGTGGCTCTCACCATGCTCTATAATCGTTTTGCACACAGACAGGCACAATTTGACCTGCTCCGGCGCGGCATCTTTCAACATGCTTGCAAATTCAACAGAAATGCTGACGTCTGGATGAACCGGAATGTTGCTTCCAAGCAGAGTATAAAGATCAACGCGCAGTGCTGTCGATATATCCACCAGTAATGTCAGGCTCGGCTTCGTTTGACACCTCTCAACGTGGCTGATGTGCTGGGATGTAACACCGACCATTTCGGCAAGTTCAGCCTGCTTGAGATTGCAGCGGATTCGACATATTTTAATGTTGTTTCCGATTTCCTGATAATCAATCATACTTCAGCGTCTCCTGTAATACGCGCCACGGTACTATTCTGCCTATACGCATATTATACAGGGAGTCATTCGTACAATAAATCGACTATCAAGGCGTTTATCGCCCTTATAGATATAATGCGCATGATATTTTTGCATTTCCCCCATGCGAAAACAATAGGAGTGCATCTGTACCGATGATCATTACGGTGCAGAGAAATGAACGGCATGCGTCACAAAAAATCGCAGAAAAAATCGAACTTCTTGTCACAAATCGACACTGTCAAGAGATGAATAGAGTAAGGGTGCATTTTTGGAGGAGGTGGTCATTGGGGCAACATCCGCCGCAGATCCACTGTCATGTATCGTAGAGAGGAGAATAGCAAATGAAGCTAAAACGATTCCGAAACAAATTCATTTCGATGCTGCTTACGCTGGCAATGCTTTTGACACTGTTCCCTACCGCAGTCTTTGCCGAGGATACGGCGGCTGACCGACCGGCCAGCGCCGAATTTAAGATCATGGGACTGTACGCTCTCCGGGATAACGGGCGGCGTGTGTCCTTCTTCTCTTATGAGTCAAGAGACAACGCATTCCTGACAAAAGCCAATATGACCTATCCCGACTCCTGGTTCAAGTTGATCTATGTGATCGAGAGATCACAGCCGGTCACGCTGGAACTGTATGAGATGAAGGATGAACCCGCGTATATGGATGAAGATATTGTTTCCATGCCGTATGCGCCGGAGGATGATGCGGATGGACACGGAAAACTCCAGAGTGAGGAGTTCCTTGGCCGCCGACTGGGTGTACTGGTGGGCGTTCCGGTGCAGGAAAATATTGTCCCGCTTCAGGAGGGGGATGACATTTATACGGCGGAGCAGGTGGGCTATTCGCCTATCGATGAAGATGAGTGGCTGAATATCGTCTATCAGACGATCCGCGGGAAGCGTCAGCCGAAAGTGATTGAGGATTTCTACGCTTTTGGCTTTGAGGGCAATCGCCTCGTCGAACTGGACGATGCGGCTGCAACGGTGAGCCTTGATGAGCTCCCTGCCCCGGAACACATGGCAGAGACAGACGCTCTGATTCCCTCGGAAAATCTCGATGCTCCAAATCCGGAAGCAAATTTGTCCGCTGACATCAACGATGAAGCAATGGATACGGAAAAATCTCCTGCCAATGAGACATCGGAGGATGGGGCTTCCGAGGAAAGCCTGACAACGGATACGGAGTCTGCAACGGCGATAGATGAGTCCTTTGCTCCCTCTGCAAATGCGGAACCATTGGAAGATGATGCGGACACGACACCTGCCGATGCGGATACGGTGGATTCGGAGGCGGTGGAAACGGATAAGGCAGATGTGCCGGTGACAGCGATTGAGGACGAGCCTTCTGCAGAAGAATCTGTTGAAGCTGTTTCGGACGTGGAACCGGAGGAGCAGCCGGAGATCAATGCGGAGATCGACTATCTGCCGGAAAGTTCTGTCCTGCCCAGCGCACACGCTTTCTTCGGCTTGACGGATGCTGCCGAAGAAAGTGAAAACACCATCCAGAATATAGTTCTGTGGGACGGCAGTTACAGGGATGACAGCGGCAGCCTCACCCGTATTTCCAGCGGCGGCCGCTATGTCATCGTCATGCAGCCCTGTACGCCCCGGACAGCGATCTATAACAGCTTCCTCGGTTTTGATGTGCCGGAGGAAAGTGAGGCCATTGACACCTTTGAGACGATCAATTCCTGGGATGATCTGATCGCAATTCGGGATGAACTGGCCTGCAGCGGCGACCCTGTGGATCTGCTCAGCGGCAGTTTTACATGGAATTACCGTGACCTTGCGCTGTACGGCAAGGATGATCTGGAATTTACACGTTACTACGAATCTGTCCACGCGGATGAAAATTACGGGCTTGGCGGCGGCTGGACGTCCAACTTCTCCTATGCGCTGGAGTTTGACGGCCGTTCCGTGATCGCCCATTTGCCGAGAGCCGTTACGCTTTATTTCCCAATCGGCTTTGACGGCAGCTTTGACACCTGCGGTGATTACTCGCTGGTGCAGACAGGCAGCGGTTATGCCATGACGGATAAGGCGGGGACGATCTACCGCTTCGACAATAGCGGCCGTATTCTGAGCATCGTCTATCTTAGTGGGAATACGCTGTCCTTCCAATATGACGGTAACAAGCTCCGGAGCGTGTCCAACGGCGCCGGCAGCTTTACGTTCTCCTACAGCGGTGACAATATCGCTGCGGTGACGGACAGCGTAGGGCGCAGCATCCATCTGTCCTATGACGGCGGCCTCCTGACTGAAGTGGAAAACCCTGATGGAGACAGCCTGCGCTATGCGTATGACGGCAACGGGTATCTCAGTTCTGTTCAGAATCTCAAGGGTGAGATCTATGTAGAGAATGAATATGACGCACAGGGCCGTGTAGTCCATCAGTATGCCGTAAACTTCGGCACCTTTGATTTTACCTACGATTTCGATGGGCGGCACAACACCTGCACCGGCGAGGACGGCTATTTCCATGAGATCTGGTTTGATGAGCAGGGCCGGATCACCAAGTCTACAGATGCCAGCGGCAGCCAGACGGTGACCTATAATGACCTCAATCAAGTCACCAGCCGGACGGATCGTGAAGGCAACCGCACGTCCTATGCCTATGATGCTGTGGGCAACAAATCCAAAATCACTTACGCCGACGGCACTTATGAGCGGTTCGAGTACGACAGCAACCGGATGCCGACCATGATTCGTGACCGCAACGGGAATACGAGCTACTATACCTACGATCATCAGGGCAATATGACTTCCGCTACCGATGGCCGCGGTATGCCCCGCTCCTATGTCTATGATGCCGACGGCAATCTCACTTCCGCGGCGGATGCGCTGGGTGCGCAGACGACCTACACCTATGACGCTCAGGGTAACTGCACGTCCATGACAGACCCGCTGGGCAATGTGACCGCCTATATTTATGACGGGCAGGGCCGCCTGATCACAGTCACCGACGCCATGGGGTCAGTCACTTCCTATGAGTATACCGAGGCCGGCAAACTGGTGAAGGTCATCGGCGCCGATGGCAGCGAGCAGACCTACACGGTGGATGGCAACGGCTTCAACATCAGCGAAAGCGACCGCATGGGCCATGTCACCACCTTTACCCGTGACGCGCAGAACAACGTGACCTCTATCACCGATCCGCTGGGCAATGTGACCCGCTATACCTATGATGACAGCGGAAATCTGACCACAGCAACAGACGCCAACGGAGCGGTCACCCGCTATACCTACGATGCTGATGGCCGTATTGTTTCCATGACCGATGCCCGCGGCAATACTTGGCGCTATGCTTATGATCGGAACGGTCAACTGGTTTCCACCACCGATCCTGTCGGCGGCGTCAGTTCTACCAGGTACAACAGCGTTGGACGTACATCTTCCAGTACGGACGCCAATGGCAATACCACCCAATATACCTATGACGGCGTCGGAAACCTTACAAAGATCACCGATGCACTCGGCAAGAGCACCGTCAGCGAATACGATGCCAACGGTAATCTGACCGCCACTACGGATCGCAACGGCCACACCACCCGCTATGCTTACGACGCGGAGAACCGTTTGATCCGCATGGAAGATGCTGAGGGCAGCACGACTTCCTACACCTATGACGCTAACGGTCAGATGACCAAGACCACCTCTGCCATGGGCGCGGAGACTTCCAGCACTTATGACGCGCTGGGGCGTCAGATATCCTCGGCGGATGCACTGGGCCATGTGACCGGCTACGAATATGATGTGCTGGGCCGCGCCACAAAGATCACCTACGCGGATGGAGGCTTTGTTGCCTACACCTATGATGCCAACGGTCAGGTTTTGACTGCCACCGATGAACTGGGCGGCGTGATCTCCTATGCCTACGATGCCAACGGCAGACTGATCGAGATGACGGACGCCATGGGCGGCAAAACGGCATACGCCTATGACGCTGTCGGCAATGTGACTTCTGTTACCGATGCTCTGGGCGGGAGCACAACCTATCGCTACGACGAAACAGGAAATATGACCTCGGCTACAGACGCCAACGGCAATACGACCGGCTATTCCTATGATGCCCTTGGTCGCGCTGTTGCCGTTACGGACGCCAATGGCGGCGTGACCCGCGCGGAGTACGATCATAACGGGAACATTGTCAAAGCTGTCGATGCCGAAGGAAATGCCACTACTTATGTCTATGATGCGCTGGATCGTCTTGCCAGTTATACCAACGCGGAGGGCTATACCTTCTCCTTCCAGTATGACAATGAGGGAAACACGGTTTCCTCTACTGACGGTAACGGCAATACCACCCGCTATACCTACGATGGATTGAACCGCGCAGTCTCCAGCACCAACGCCGAAGGCAATACCGCATACAACACCTATGACGCGGATGGCCGTATGGTGAAGTCTGTGAATGAAGAGGGCGCGGAGACCGCCTATGCCTATGACGCGGATGGCCGCCTGATCTCCATGACGGATGCTCTGGGTAATGTTACCAGCTTTGAGTACGACAGCCGGGATCGGGTCATCAAGGTCACTGATGCCAAGGGCAACGCGACCACATTCACCTATGACCTGGCAGGCAATGTCAAGAGCGAGACCAATGCCAAGGGCGTTGTGACCAGCTATGCCTACGATGCCAATGGCAACCTCACCTCCATGACGGATGCTGCCGGCACCGTGACCTATATCTATGACGCCCTGAATCGGGTTACCAGTGTGAAAGACCGCCGTGGCAATACGCAGTTCTTCACCTATGATGCCACAGACCGCATCGTGCAGGTCAAGGACCGCAACGGCAATGCCACCCGGTATGTCTATGACGGCAATGGAAATATTGTAAAGACCATCGATGCGCTGGGCACGGAGTCCGTATTTACCTACAATAAGAATGACCAGCTCATTTCCACCGATCTCCACCGTGTGGATGCCCTCAATGGCGTGGACTCTCACGAGATCACGCTGTATGAGTATGATGGTCGGAATCTGGTCACGAAGGAGATCAACGCGCTTGGCGACAGTACCGTTTATGTCTACGACGGCAACGGCAATCTGGTCTCCAAGACCGACGCGGACGGCTATGTGACCCGGTATTCCTACACCGTCCTTGATTTGGTGAAGAAAATCAATTACAATGGAGCAAAGGAGGTCTCCTACCAGTATAACAAGGTCGGCGAACTGGTGCAGATGGATGACTGGACCGGCACCAACACCTTCGAGTTGGACCTGCTGGGCCGCCTCCAGAAGATGACCGACCACAAGGGCAACACGGTTTCCTACACCTATGACGCCGTGGGCAATCAGACCGGCATTACCTATCCGGACGGCAGCAAGACCCGCAGCTTCTACGATGCGGTGTATAACCTTACCAGCGTCATTGACGCGGATGACGGCACCTATGCCTATGTCTACGATGATGCCAACCGCCCTGTCAAGCTGACTTATCCCAACGGCTGGATCGAGCAGTATACCTATGACGCGGAGGGCAACCTCCTCAAGACGGTGGACACCGATCCCTTCCAGCTCTATAACAAAACGCCCAAGGTCAAGTATGAGTACACCTACGACGCCGAGGGCAATGTACTGACGGAGTTCCAGCGGGACAGCGACGCCACGGAAAACCTCAAAAGCCGTACCACCTTTACCTATGACGCGCTGAACCGGCTCACCGGCAGCACCCGCAAACTGGAGGTCTATCCCTACGATACCCTTGCTTATAGCTACAGCTATGACACGCTGGGCAACCTGCTGAAGCAGAGCGGTCCCACCAAGGGCGAAGAGGATACCTACCAGTACAACGACCTCAACCAGATGGTGAGCAAGCATGTGTGCGGCTATGAGCAGAAGCTCACCCGCATCTATGACTACGGCTATACCTACGATAAGCGCGGCAATCTGGTGAAGGAAGAAGAGATTTGTTCGCCTACCACCACCGGACCCAAGAACATCACCATTGCGACCTATCTCTATGACGAGACGAACCGCATGGTGCGGGGCACCAACAAGACCGGCGAGGTCAGCGCATACACCTTCAACGGTCTCGGCGTGCGGGTCGGCACAGAGCTGATTTTGGAGGACAACAGCCACGGCTACACGGACTTCCACTGCCAGACGCCCAGCGTGGAGACGGGCATTGAAAAGCCGGAAGTGGTCAAAACGGATTATGTCATTGACTATACCAGACTGGACATCGACCAGCGGGTGCTGGTGAAGTCCGAGCAGGACGGCTATGACTTCTTCTACACCTACGGTTTGGACAAGCTGCAGGTCATGACGATTGGCGAAGGCAGCAACTGGTGGGGGCAGAGCATCAAGAAATGCGTCAATATGGCCTACGTCCACACCGACCGCCTTGGCAGCGTGGTGAATCTCTCTGACCAGTACGGCCGTGTGACTGCACGGGCGGACTACACCGATTGGGGCGAGGTGCGCCGGTACACGGACATCACCGTGGACGGCGGCTTCCGCAGACTACTGCCGGAGATCACCTACGCAACGCATGAGTATGACGATGTCCTGAACCAGTTCTACGCAAAGGCCAGAATGTACGATGCGGAGAACAAGCGGTTTGATGCCGTGGACCCAGTGAAGGGCTTCATCGCTGATCCAACGACGTTAGTGCAGTACTTGTATGTCGAGGATAACGCGGTAAATCAGGTTGATCCAACAGGGCGTACTCCGCTTATGGCAGTCGGCGCACTTGCTGGAGGCATCATTAACGCGGCGGTAACTGCATATCAATCGAAGAAAGAAACTGGACATATCAGTATCTCAAAAACTGCGGTTAGTTTTGTGGAAGGGGCAATTACTGGTGCAACATTGGGAAGTAATCTTGGGGCAGTTGCCGTTGGCGTAATTAGCGGTGTGACTGCCGCTGCTGCTTCGGTCGCAAGAGACAAAATTGATAACTCGAACGGCGAGAAAATTTCTAAATGGCAGATGGCAACGAATGCAATTGTTTCGGGAGTTGTAAGCGGGGTGACTGCAGGTTTAATTGGTGGACCGGGAGCAAAAGCCCCTATAACAAGAACGGGAATCAAAATAGTTAACCAACAATTTGGTATGGGTACTGTAAAATCGTTTATTACCCAGCCAACACAGCGTGTTATCTCGAAGAACTTTGCTATGGGAGTGGTGAAGACGGCAATTATTGCACCTATCAATGCTGCAATTTCATCTAATGTTATTAAAAAGCTCTCTGAAGTATCTGCGGTTAGTCTCACAGATGCAAAGAAAGCAAGCGTTACTAATTCCAATGCCACAAACAATAACTATTTCATGAAGGTTGCTTGCACGCATTAAAAGGAGAAATGTTACATGTCTTTGCTTTCCATATATAGCGGAAGTGCGTGTGCGTGGATAATATCTGAAATAAACAGGGATACCATGGGTGAACTACAAGTGGTAATTCCCAAAGCAGCAAGTACTTTGTTATATCCAATGGTTCGTCCCTTAACCGTCAGATTAGGCAGCTTGCTCCTGCGAATATATTCGGCATTCTCATTCGTGCTTTTTTCTGCGCTATACTTCCTGAAAACAGCAAATATTCAGGAACTAAATGTATTACTGTTTGCAGAGTATCTTCTCTTGTGTGGCATAGCAGAATTGAGTTTATGGGGAGTTCGTGGCGTGCAAGAAAAAAGAATCTGGCGAGTTTGGATTGTAACTATACTTGCCAGCGTGATAGCATTAGGAATGTTTTTGGTTCTTTACGCTTTTTGCTAATGTGACATTGACAAAATAAGGGGCAAAATCACTCATCCTGCCCCTTATTTTGTCGCATATCAATTTTTGATTCTCAAATGCAAACAAAGGAGGAAAAAACCAACTGACGGAGTTCCAGCGGGACAGCGACGCCACGGAAAATCTCAAGAGCCGCACGGCCTTTACCTATGATGCATTGAACCGGCTCACTGGCAGCACCCGCAGGCTGGAGGTCTATCCCTACGATACCCTCGCTTATACCTACACCTACGATACGCTGGGCAACCTGCTGAAGCAGAGCGGTCCCACCAAGGGCGAAGAGGATACCTACCAGTACAACGACCTCAACCAGATGGTGAGCAAGCATGTGTGCGGCTATGAGCAGAAGCTCACCCGCATCTATGACTACGGCTATACCTACGATAAGCGCGGCAATCTGGTGAAGGAAGAAGAGATCTGGGAAAGAATTGCTTTTAGCTATTCCCGACATAGAGCTGGCAGATGCGCAAATCAATGCCTTGAACAGCCTGTATGCATATGCTGCTGAAAAAAATATTGCTGTTTCTATTGCGATTATTAAGTAATCAGGAGGTAAACATTTGAACTATACAATAGAAATCTATTTGTACGACAATAAACTAATCTTTACCGGGACGAGAGATTTATATTTTGAAAAATATAAAGGAAACGGACCGGGTGTATACTCTCAGCCTATTTTGTGTTTACCAAGTAGCTGCTCTATTTCAGAAATTCAGCAAGCTCTCTTGACATGTGTTGGCGTTTTGGAACAAAACGAAAAAAAGATTCTTGACGAAAACACCTCGAATTCTGTTACACAGATGGAAAGTGTTTTGTTTCGCAACTTTAAATCCTTTGGCATTAAAGCGTCAAAAAGTAAAATTATTAAATCGTCCATCATGATAATGATTCGGATGAATGAAAAACCTTTACTTTGTAGATGTGTCCCAGAAGGGCGCGACATGGTAATTCAGAGAGAAATTTCTCTTACTACAGATGCGCAGCCTGCCGAAATCGCACAACGCATATGTGATTTGCTTGAGCTTACATGAATCATGCGGGTAACAAGCGAGACCTTGTAGCGAGGAAGGGGCGCGGATTTACTGCGTCCCTTCCTCAGAAATTGTAAATGTCTCTGATGAAGTGCTGACTAAGCTGTATACTGAAATTACACAAAAACAAATGGAGGAGTAAGCATTTCCTTCAAAGTGAAATAAGCGGTGTTGTAAATTATACGGGGCTGTTGAAGAAGTATAGTCCTATGTAGGTTGAGGTCAGCGGCGGGGAACTCAACAACATGATTGAGTTCCCCGTTGCCCCATATATATGATTTTGGAGGAATGCGGTATGGTTGGGTTTAAGGTGAAATTTTACTGGTATCAAATTGGAAGCGGTGACTTCTTACACGCGTTCTTTTCGACCGTAGCATATAATTTGGAAAATATGAAATGGGGAAGTCGATTCCCCGTGATTATGAAAGAGCTGTATCAAGGCCACCTATCAAAAGAGCATGTAGATGCCGCGATAGGTGAACTTGCTGTCATAAGCGCAGAACTTAGAGACTTATCTCCTGATCATGTCATATGGGATATAGAAGATTTATCCAAGCAACCACCGTGGGGAAATGATATAAGTGAAGATATCACGGACCTATCAAATTATTTTGTGACAAGCGACGGAGAAGATTTCCTCACCATTTTATTGCATGCGCTCGAAAAGGCTAAAGATGTAAATGAAGATGTAAACATCGAGTCTATGTAACTTGGCAACCTGCTGAAGCAGAGCGGTCCAACTAAGGGTGAAGAGGATACCTACCAGTATAACGACCTCAACCAGATGGTGAGCAAGCATGTGTGCGGCTACGAGCAGAAGCTCACCCGCATCTATGACTACGGCTATACCTACGATAAGCGCGGCAATCTGGTGAAGGAAGAAGAGATCTGCTCTCCTACCACCACCGGGCCCAGGAACATCACCATGGATTTGAAGAAATTACAAACTACTACTCTCAGGTAACTTGTTCTTATGCGGTTATCAAAGGAATTCGTGTTGGTGCCCTCAAGAGCGTGCTATATGACGGTGTATACTCGATTTTTTCTACAATGAAAACTAAAATTGATAATCTTCCCAGGTGAAATTACTTAAAGACATGGAGGCAAAATGTTTAGAAATCATTATATAACAATTGCTGCGTGGATTATTGTGTATATTTCACTATGGCTCTCAAGAGATAATCTTGTTAGTTCAAAATTTTCTAAAAATAACTGTCACACAGGGTTTGTTTCACGAATTATTGAAACAATGATCTTCCCTTTTCAATGGTACAAAAACAGGCCAACATATGAATATGTTGTTGGTTTGGTTTTGTTGTGCTGCATTAGTGTAGTTGCCGTTATCAAATGCTTTTCAGTATTTTCTTCAATCGAACAACCGATGATTGAAGCTATATTTGAGCACTGTAACTTTACTTTCATCAGCACAGTATGTGCAGTTTGTGGGTACTACTGTTTGATTGTTGATGTGCCCCATTTTGAAAAAATAATATATCGTAGTGCAGCAGTAATCTTTATTGGGTTTGCAATCGTATCTTTTGCATTTCCATTTGTATTCTAAGTATCAACCACCACACTGATTGTGGATGCGTGACTGGAACATTTTGCTCCATCAAAAAGAATCATAAAAAGGGGTTCTTTATGGCATTTCTTTAGAAGCGCAGATACTCAGAAAATTGGTCCATCCGCGCCACTCAAAAAGCTGCTGGAGGATTACGGGATTAAAGTTGTGATCTATGAATAAGAACCGAGGTAGAAAATGTGATTTACAAAATGCAGATACCACCATTCCCAGTAAAATCTTTTGATTTGCTAACGACAAGACAAGCTAAGGAAATATTTAAATGGTATACAGATGATATTCCTGCACGTTTAGATCAATTGCAGAAATGCATTGATGCGGATGTTAACGGAACAGTACAGCTTACAAGAGGGAAAGATTCACTGCGTCCTTTGTGGAGTTGGTTGGTTGCTAACATCCAATTACAAGAGCTAACAGAAAGCGACTTAAAAGAATCGCTTGATGCAGTTCCTAAATGGCTGCATGAATACATCGTTGCTGGCAAATATAAGCTAACAACAGAGAGCTTATCGATAGGAATGGATGTAGCAATTTATCTGGGCGAAGTATTCGTTCACGAGTTTCCTCAGATATATTGGGGATTTTTTACTAAACCCAAAAGCAGAGTCTCGGTGAATGAGCCGGTGCTTTTAGGATTTGAAAATGGTCTTGACATGAATCCTCGACGTATAGTTGATACCTTGATGTGGCAATGTGCCAATGGAAAAAGTTCAGAAGGATTATATGAAGTGTTTGAAATATGGAGTAAGTTTGTCCCAGCGCAACCGTCGAAAACGAATTAGCCCATTTTCAATGACAACGGAGTTTAGACAGCTATCATTCTGAATGTAAAACGCCGCCACTGGGGATAGCGCCGGGCAATCAGAGAATCCCTGCGTGATGAAGAAGAGGGTGTGGCTCTGCCACGCCCTCTTCTTCGAAAGCTGTTTTCGATGCTGCTTTGAGCGCAGCGGGCACGATTGGATCTGCGGCACTTGCGGTTAAGAGTTTCCCCGCGGTTAAGCAGGAGATTGGCTATTACATGGCCAAGTATCAGTGCAAGACTCAAAGTGCAATTCCGACCGATGAAGGAGCAACCACAGCAACGGCTAAATCTGCTGGAGGACGCCTTGGAAATAGTGCTACAAGGCAGCAAAACAAAGCAATTGGTGATTACCTCCAGCAAAAGGGATGGACTGTGACCGGTGGCGGCGGGCAGGTTAAAGAAGAATATTTACCGCCGCTGAGTGGAAAAGGCAGAGCTGGTAGTAACTACATTGACATTACACAACCAAAACCACATCCCATGGGGAGGTAACGATTCGTATCAATACGGTCGATACCTATGCCTCTGGATTGCCGACTGCTCGTGAACAAGCTGCAGCAGATCTAATTAACCAGAAGATTGGTAGTGATCCATCCATTATTCTCATTCCTAAAGGAACTGGACTTGGAAATCTTCCTGAACTTCTTAGAGGCTTTGACTGATTAGGAGTAAAGTTATGGCAGCACAGTTTTCGTATTTTACAACAAGTGACGATTTAAGAGAGATAGTTAAACAAGTTGATGCAAACACTCAATTCCAATATATTGAGTACAAAAACTTCTCTGAAAGTGAGTATCCGAATGCGAGAATGTATGATTCCTTGCTTGAATACCCCCATCTTGGCTACGCACGATCGGCGCAATGTAGAGGCGATATGTTTTTGGCGTTGAATCGCACACAGGCGTTGTGCCCCAAAATTATTCCTACTGATGAAGGCAGTAGAATTGTTGTGTCTCAGGAACTGAATACGCCATCTATTGTCTGGGCACTCGGTGGGCATCGATTCGAAAACTTGTTGCTGAAAGGTGAAGTTTCGACAATTTGCTCAGACAATGTTTCCAAGCAAATGATGGCAGATGTTCGAAAAGTGTTTTCAAGATATTGTAAAAAGGTAGATGGGTATTATGTTTCTCCAGGAGTATTTCTGCTCTCAAATACTCGCCTTATCACTATATCTGCTGCAGAAAACACGGCAGTAGATTTCTGCTTGCCCGAAAAGAACCGTTGAATAAAGACATCCTAATCAACGCTTTATGGGGACACATCAAACGATGTGTCCCCATATTTATGAATAGGTTATTCCAGCTGTGCTATTCACCTATGATCCATGTGTGTCTATGCGCGGTTAGATTTGACGGTTACTCTCAAACGATGAAAATGCGCCGCAACCGCAATTCATTGTAATATGAGATTCTGCTCTCAATCGCTATTCCGCTAAAAAAGCCACTTGGCAGGCCAGTAGCCCACCAAGTGGCAGATAGGGAATACCTACACACATATTTAATGGGAAAATCGCTTTAAGAATAATCCTTGAAGGTGCAGGTAAATTGTGTGCCGGAACTAATACTTCCAGGGCTACTCAATGTGTTTCCTCCATACCCAATCATAGTCACCTTGTACAGATTGGAAAGATTGCCCAAGTTCAGCCAGGTATTGGAACTGTTCAAGGTAGCTTTGCAATTTTTCATGGTCATCGTCCCATAATCCCCAAGAGATGTCAACGAACCACCAGATTTACACCTCTCAACAACCCATTCAACAGTAGTTCCATCAAACTGCTTGCTTGCATCAAGTTCTACATAACCGCTGGCACTCTTGCCAGTCGTGTTATTTGCAATATAATATTCAAATTTGTTGTTAGCTTTCTGGAATGTGATGTAAACATGAATACTGTCTCCAGCACTAACTGCTAATGAGTCAATATACTGCATATAAACAGATTCGCCAGTATCGCTCAGATATTCATACCATGCTTTGTGTGTACTCTTCCCATAGGTACTTGTACCAGCCTGAACCAGCTTCTCAGAACCATTGTAACCACCAAAGCCAATCCAATAAGAATTTAAGGTAACTGCCCCAGACTCAATGGCACTAATAGTCGGCTGGGTATAGTCCACTTGGGCCTGTGTATAAAATTTGGAGCTGGAATCGCCAAGGTCGGAAACATAACCAGACCAATTATAGGAAGTGGCCGATGTTGCTCTCGTCACAGGAGCAGTCGGCTCAGGATTGACGGGCTGAACGGAAACTGAGATTTCAGGTTCTGGAGTACCAGTATAGTTGGCCATCAGAGAATACCAATCTGAGTAGTCACTGTTGGCCGCATCAGATAACGCCATTGCTTCTGGACGGTCAGGAAAACAGTAACGGTCCAATTCTTCGTCCGTTGCGGTTAAGGGGTCGAAATCATCAGGGGGAACGAGATAATGGTTCTTGACGCCGTCGATGATATAAACATAGTCTTTGCCACCATCATCAAATTCGGTAACATAGTCGTAAGAGACAGAAGCACAGTCTGTTGTCTCAACCTCCGCTGCAAATGCGGGCAGACTCGAAACCAAAAGCACCGCAACTCCCATCAGTAACGAGAGGAACTTCTTTCCGATTTTCATCTTTACGAGCCTCCTTGTATAATTTGTTCAGTAATTATATCACAAATTCCGCAAAGTTTGCAACACATTAACAAGAAATTAAGTAGGATAGAATCCTGACAAAATCATCTTTATCGAAGTTGTACCCATAGACTGTAAACCCGAGACTTTTGTGGACGAACTCAGCATAATATCCACTTTGCTCGTCACTGTCAAAGCGGAATATATTTACATTTTCTCCCGAAATTGTAGAGGCCAATGGCGCACTATCGTTAGTTACTTGGGTATTGTCCGACTTTGGTGCTCCGTCTTTGATTATTTCTATACTTACTTTCTCATTACCGATAGGGTTGGCCCATATGAAATTATGCCCCTGCATATCGCTTCCATCGCTGAACTTGAAGATGCCATAAGACCCGGTGTTCTCCTCAATCATGTCGGGGAAAACACTTGAAATATCAAATTCAATCCCATAGTAATCAAAAAGCTCTTCTTTTGTGTATTCATGGTAGTTGTCGGGGCCCAAAGCAAAGAAGCCTGTTTCGGGAATTTCCGAGGCGAGTTCATTTATTATAATTTCTGTATCCTCCGTGTTTGCGAGAGACAATGCGGCACCTCCCTCCGAATTTCCCGAAATTTCACTTGAAATAGCTTGACCCCGGCTGCTCAACACCACCCCAGTAAATATAGCAATTATTAAAACAACGCCAATAGCCATTCCTATCGTTTTGGACTGTGCTTTCATATACTACACCACCTCGTTTTTCGTTATAGACACAAGTTCTATTATATCTTACACGATAATAGACGAAAAATCTAATGTTTTGTTCCTTTATAAATGACGAAATGTGGCTTGCCACATCAAACAGCCGATAAAATGACAAAACAACTCGGCCATGCAGCCAAAACACTCCGGCTATCCGACAAAACAGCCCGGCTTTTTTTCGTCAAATCAGGTCGGCTTTAACAAAAAGGTTGCCTCACATTATTGCGTGAGGCAACCTTTTCGTTATTCAATATGGTCGTTGATCCAATACCGAAGCTCCGTTTCGTCCTTTGTGCCATCCGCGATACCAATGAACATATCGGCCAGCTCATTCTGCTCCAATTGGAACTGATATCCATTCCATTTGAGTAGCAGTTGCGTGACCATGGCGCCAATTCGCTTATTGCCATCGATAAATGCGTGATTGGACGCTAACCCAAACCCAATACGAGCGATTTTCTCTATGTCAGTTGGAAAAAGATCTTCTCCTCCAAATGATTGAAGGGGTGCGGCAATAGCCGCTTCTAATCCAGCACGATCACGCAGACCATCAATGCCACCAGAAACTTGAATGATACGGCTATGAATCGCTACGACATCTTCTGCTGTAACCCAAATCATTCTGCCATCCTCTTATAGTCAGAAGCGAACTCGCTCAATAGTTGATCGGTGTCCGCCAGCATTTTTTCGCGGCTCACAGCTGTTACAGGCTCCTGAATCGTGACAGCAAAAGGCATGCCTTTTGCTCGAACAAAGGCATTGGCAAAAATATTAAAGGCAGTAGAAGTTGACATGCCCAGTGCATCACAGATGGCTGCCATTTGCGCTTTCACTTCAGAATCAATGCGAAAAGTCATGTTGGAATCCATGTTCAAGCCTCCTTTGCACTACAATAATAGTACATAATATGTGCATTGTCAATCCGGTCGTTTCTTGATGATGGTCGGATGCGGCTGATCCAAAGGGAATTGATTATTCGACATAGTTCGATTATATCACAGAACGGCGACAACAGTGTGGCGCGGTTTTCCTTTTTTGCTCATTATGATCGATTTGTTGCATTTTCGACCGATAATCCGTAAGACTTACCAGAATGGAGGTATGTCTATGTATCCGCGCACGATTATTGACTCACTACCGGCAGTTCCTAACAGAGATCAACTCACGCATAAAGATCTACACGCACATTTCAGCACTGGTCAATCGATTCTTCTTTCTGGTTCTGGGAGAGATAAGAAGTACGGGTACCGCAATGGTATCCAGACGGATCTTGGAGACATCAGGAACGATGTCTGGCGCGATTTGGTGCGTGAGCTCATTGTCCGGAGCCACGAAGAAGACTTGTTCGATAAACTCCTGGAGTGGGAGAAGGAGCACACCTATTGGTTAAAGACGAAAGCAGAACTGGAGCATTACACGCTTGAGCTCTACGCTGCAAGGATCTTTGACAACCCGAAATGGGTTGACTATGAAGCTTTTGCCAAGCACTATGGCTACCAGCCGCAGTCCTATGAGGGGTAAACAACTCAATGCATCGGATATACATGAAAACGGCAATGCCACATTGTGGCACTGCCGTTTTCTTATTGCCTTTTTTCAGTTCACGGTCTATTGACTACGCCAACAAAGAGTGGAAGTCCATCTGCACCAGTAATGGCGAATAAGAACGGTCGATCCAATACGAAGTCCATTTCCTCTTCAGGTGGCGCCGCAGCACCAGCCATCATCATGACGGTATATGCCGCTGCGGTAACCCCCTCTTCATCGATGGCAACGCGGGCTGCATGGTCGGCTTTGGAAAGGAATATCTCTGCAACTTTCGAAGTCATGGGACTGAAATCGGCCACCGTGGCATCGAATACACCGGTAATACCCAGCGCATTCAGGCCATCACGCAGGTCAAGATCAGAGACAACATCAAATTTGGGAACGGACATATTCACGATCAGGTGCTTGCTGTTCTCCCAGTTTCCATTGCTGTTTAGGAACTCCATCGTTTGCTCATCGGCAAGCAGATCATCCATAGCCACGCCATCATCAGGCAGGAGGAACCACATTTTGCCGCTGCCCTCCAGGCTCAGAGCAACAGCGCCGAACTGATCTGCCCAGTAATAGGTGTTGCTGCCGCCCTTGTGCATGAAGTCGCACTCCACGGTCTCTCCATCAGCACTGAACAGATGGAACAGGCCCTTTTCCGTTCCGGCCTCATTGAACTCACTGTGCCACTTGGCTCGGTAGTAGATGGTAGAGGCCAAAGCCATAACGGTCTCGGGGTCCATCGACAGACCATCGGCCTGCGCTTCCAGCAGTCCTCCGGTCTGCTCATTGATCCAGTCCCGCAAGGCCTGATTAAATTCCTCGCTGCCCATCTCACCACGGAAGGAGGACGCATAGTAATTCTTTGCCAGACTGTCCATTGTGGACTGGTTGAAATTTACGGACTCATTCAGCCACAGGGAGTTTGCCAGAATGCTTGTCACGGCGCCGTCATTGCTGTAATTGGCGTTCCAAACACTGGCCGCCTGGGAGCGCAGAGCCTCAATGCTTTCACTTCCTAGAAGGTCAAGGATCTGCTGGCGGCTTTCACTGTCCGTCACCTCTGCCAGCATGGCGAGGGCCATGTAAACACTCAGAGGAGAGTATACCTTGTTCTCCCCGTTGGAATTGCTGAGAAACTCTCGGATTGAACTGGCGAAGAACGGTTCCAGACCGTCTGCATAGCCTTCCGGCTGACTGCGTTGGGCCTTTCTGTCCGACTGCCAGGCGTCATAGACCACATCAAAGCCATCGCTGTCAAACTCACCGGTCTTTTCATCAAAATACTCCATCTCGTTTGGGTAGGGAGCCATCTCCGGATAGCTAGCCAGTGCCAGAGCATAGGCCGATGCGGAGTTGTTTGGTTTCTTTTCGTCCATATTGGTATCTCCTGCGCAGCCTACCATAGAAATCAGGCAAGCCGCTGCGAGGCATAGCGCTACAATTCGTTTCATACTGCGTACCCTCCTTAGTCTACGATGGTGTCTGTGCAGATTACCTGCGTTATGATTTCCATAGCAGTCTCGCCGTAGCGTGACCACCAGCTATTTACACCCTGGGTCGTTGCCACAAAGTTGCCTTTGCTGGCAGGGTAACTGATAAAGTTCCAGATAGCACCGCCATCGTAGGTGCCCATGGAACCATTTCCAAATTCCTTCATTGACAATCCGGTGCCACAGACGCCGAATGTAGGCCAATATTGGAAATCGATCCATCCATCTTCACCAGCGGGTCGGAAACTGACGCCATAGCTCATGCCATCGGCACTGTATTCCTCAACCTTGTATTCCCAACCAGAAAGAAGCGGCACACTGACGCCAAATCCGCCGTGTTCGTAGGAAACATTACTTGTGTCAGCGGCGTCCACGAGATCAAAGCCTGCATAATAGGTTTTGGTGTCATAATCACCGGTACCCCGGAAATCCATAACCGATTTGCTGATCCGGTAGGAACCTGCGGGAAGCTCTCCGTACAGGCGGCTCCAATTCACTTCCCATTCTGTTTCCGCATTGTTAGGGATCATCCATGCTTCTGACGTCCAGGCAAGCTCATACTCCATAGGAAGCAGCTCGACCGCAACCCACTCGCCATCCTGCAGCATTTCGAGTCCGTAGTAACTGCCGGTCTGCAGCTCACCGGTTGGTTCTCCATCTTGCTGCGTACAAACAATGGTCAATCCAGACGGGGTAATATTCTTTGCAGTAAGCTTCACTCCCCAGGGATCCTGATAGGCGCTTATCGACGGAGTACGACTGATACCAACAAGACCGGATATTGCCGGAGTGCGTTCGCTCTGTTTTCCATTGATCCAAACCTTGTCGGTGGCCTTGATCACATCGCCCATCTGCACTTCAAGGAATAGATGCCACTGAGCCATATCCTCTGTTCCTGCCTCAGGGACCTTACGGTCAATCGTAATGTCCCACCCATCCAATGCACCGTTCTCAATACGGTGACGACGCACATCTGTAATCTCATGCCGAATTGATCCGCTGCCTTCCTGCAGTACGATCAGAACAAGATTCTGCCGTTCAAAATAGGCGTTATCATATTTGTCGCAGGCATCCAAAAAGCCGATTGTGCTGTCGGAGTAGACTGTCTCTCTTCGTTCCAGACTATAAATGTCCTTGTATGCCTCGTAATAGGCTTCCAATTCCGCTCTGGAACTGATCACGGTGTGGTAAGGATAGCCATCTTCAGGTCCGCCATTGGTCCGGATGTACTGCGCCTCAAAAGCGTATGCTCCCGGTTCTGGCGTCACGGAATCTGGATCAGCTTCATTTCCTACAATGGTCCATCCGAGTTCCGTAAGCTCTTCTATGACCTGTTCCGGAATATCGGCCTGCGTACCGTCTTCCAATTTCACACACCAATACGCACCGGTCCTGCCTGGATAGGTTTCCGCAATCCCATCGTGGAAGATCAAAATCTTATCGCCGGTCCCCAAGCCAGAGAACAGACCTTCCTTATCCTTTCGGTTGCTCATGATAATGGGTGAGTTTCCATCGATGAACATATACGATCCGTTGTCCGCTACTAAGCAGCGTCCGACAGAGAAACTCATGGAGTGATTTATCATATACCAAAGGCCACCCGCACAAAGTAGCAGTATGACTCCTATCACACAGAGGGGAATAACCCATTTCTTTTTCTGTTTCATATCAGCAGCCTCCTTTTCACATCAGACATGAATCCCTTATTGATATAGACGCAAAAATAGGGAAAATGTTCCCTTGTGATGCGATTTAGAGAGTTGCCGGAACAAGTGAGTAGCATAATCGAAGTCAAAGGCAACCTCACGATCGTCACTTTGCTTCATCACTCATTATACGACCATTGACAAAACCCTACAACCCACCTAAGTTCCTGTGCATACCAAAACGGCAATACCTGCTTGGTATTGCCGTTTTGGTATTAACTCTTCAGCTGTCTATCCTTTGCAAAGGCCATCAGCGCCTCATGCTCGTTGGGGATCTGCTCATCCAAGACTGCATCCAGGCATTCCTGCAGCACACGGCCAATGGTCGGTCCCTGAAAGCCCAATGTCATCATATCATGTCCATTAACTGCCAAGTCCTTGAGTGTGAAGCAGCTCTCTTCCTGCAGGATCTCATTGATCATTTGCGATACTTCCTCAAAGATTGCGATCCGGTGTCTGCAGATGGCCGATTGACCAAGCGTATCTGCCTTGTGCAGCTCGATCAGTTGCCGGGTAGCATCCTCACCGTGCTTGCTCAAAAGCCGTTTGATTGGCTTCCTGTCGGCCGTGATGGGCATGTCATGATAGCGAACGAGTCTTACAATTTGTTCTTTGCTGGCGTTATCGAAGCGAAGTCTACTGAGGATACTCTCCGCCATTGAAGTACTCTGATCCGAGTGCCCGAAGAAGTGGCCAATGCCATCCTCGGCGAGCGAGAAACAGGAAGGCTTCCCAATGTCATGCAGCAGGGCTGCCCAACGAAGCACCGGTTCAGGGGTGATACTTTCAATGACCGCGATGGTATGGTCCCAGACATCCTTGTCATGATGTGGATTATGCTGCGGAAAGCCAAACATGGGTGTGAGCTCCGGGATCGGGACGGCCAGCACATCGGCGAAGTCCCGCAGAACACCTGCCGCGCCCTGAGCGCAGAGCATTTTGGTAAGCTCAACCAGAATGCGCTCCGCAGCGATACCTTTGAGCAAGTGCTTGTTCCTGTGGATGGCCGCTGCCGTGGCAGCTTCGATCGTCATGCCATACACGGAGGCGAAGCGAAGGGCTCTGAGCATTCTCAGGCCATCTTCCTGGAATCTCCGATCTGGATCTCCCACGCAGCGGACAAGGTCGCCGGCAATGTCCGCCTTGCCTCCTACGAAGTCAACAACACCTGTCCTGGGGTTGTAGGCCAGAGCGTTCATGGTGAAGTCCCGGCGCTCAAGATCGTCCTTCAGGCTGCGGGTAAAGCTGACTGAGTCCGGATGCCGATGGTCGGAGTAGCCCCCGTCAACGCGATAGGTCGTGATTTCTAGAGGCTCTTGGTTGATCACAACAGTTACAGTCCCATGCTTCAAGCCAGTCTCAATCAGGTGGTAGCCTGTAAAGATCTCCTCCACCTGCTCTGGGAGCGCGTTGGTGGTGATGTCCCAATCCTTCGCAGGACTGTTGTCACGCACATAATCACGCACTGCGCCACCAACAAGGTACGCCTCATAGCCGGCCGCTTCAAGCATCTCAAATGCTGTATTCACTTGTGGTGGCAATTTCATCATAAGATCACATCTCCAGTGCGGCGAGGAACAGCGCATTGAGTTCCTCCCAGTCCTTCGTGATTTCTCTCGGATACTGCTCCACCAGAGCACGCACCTCTGCAATGCTCCGATCCATGTAAGCGTTGAGGATATCGATTCTCGGGATCATCTTCACCTCAGGGGAGTTCATCTTCAGATCAAGCAGCTTCGCAACGGTTTTCTCCAGGTAGTCCGGAAGCTGGCTCGCCGCCAGTTCAGAAAAGAGCATTGGGGGCGGAGTACCTTTTTCAAGGATCCACCGGCAAGCAAGGATTGGCCGCAGTACATAGAAGTACTTCTTGGCCTTCACCATGTCGCCGCGCAGGTATTCTCGATAGTTTCCTTCCGCCATCTGCAGATAGTGCCAAAGGCCACTCTTGGACGAGAAGTAGCGCCGCATGACGGGCTTAAACGCCTCAGTGAAGTCAGTGGTCTGATACACGATGGGAGAGGAAAACCACTCAAATACGGTGGGGTTGGATTTATGGAGCAACTTCAGTGTCTTGTCCACATCCCAACCGTTGATGTCCAGAACACCATTGATGGGCAGCTCGATCACATCACGGACCCGGTTGAGCCTGAGATAGCTCTCTCTGGGGCGCACATAAATGAAGCGCACATCATAGTCGCTGTCCGGAGAAGCAAAGCCCCAAGCACGGCTACCGGACTCCACGGCCAAAAGGATGCGGCAGTTCTCCCGCTGCTCGATTTCATGAAGCTTTTCTTTGATCAATGCTTCCACGGTCAACACCGCCTTTCATCATTGTATTTCAGTCTGCTGCCTTAAAGTTATAGACAGGACGGATCCGCTCAATAATCTCCGCAGTAGGGCCGATTTGAGCGACGATCTCCTCCATGCTCTTATAGGCCATGGGAGACTCGTCCAGCGTGTCGGGCACAACACAGGTGGTGTAGATACCCTCCATTTCCTTCTGGAACTCCTCCATGGACAGAGCATTGAAGGCCGCCTTGCGGCTCATCAGCCGGCCGGCGCCATGAGGTGCGGAGCAATTCCAATCCTCGTTGCCCTTGCCGCTGCAGATCAGGCTACCGTCACGCATGTTGATGGGGATCAGCAGCTTCTCGCCGGCCTTGGCGGAGACAGAGCCCTTACGCAGGATCATGGCGTCCGTATCAATATAGTTGTGGATGGTGGTGAAGGTCTCCACCGCCGTGAAGCCCATGCCAGTCATGATAACATCCACCATGGCCTTGCGGTTGAGCATGGCGAACTGCTGTGTCAGCTTCATATCGTGGATATAGTCCTCGAACAGCTTACCCTCCACATAGGCCAGATCTTTGGGGATATTCAGCTCGTGCTCCTTCTTGAGCGCCTTGATGGTCTTCTGGATCTCCTGGAACCGGCCCTCGGCCTTCAGCTGGTCAATGGCGGCTTGAACTTGATACTGGGCGCCGCCCCAAAGGGCACGCCGACCCTCATTCTGGTAGTGCTCAGCCACCTCGGTGCCCAGATGACGGCTGCCAGAGTGGACCACCAGGAACAACCGGCCATCCTCCGCGCGATCCACCTCAATGAAGTGGTTGCCGCCACCCAAAGAGCCGATGCTGCGCATGGCCCGGTTGAGATTGACTTGATCTGTGCAGCGGAGGTGAGTCAGATCGATCTCAGCGTTCAGTGCATGAGGAATGTCTCGAACCTCACGGCCATAGGGGATCTCCCTGCGGATTAGGGCGTCCAGCTTCTCAAAGTCGACCTCCCGCTCACGAAGCTCAACAGTCTCCATACCGCAGCCGATATCGACGCCAACCATACCGGGCACGATCTTGTCCTGGATGGTCATGGTGGTACCGATGGTACAGCCCTTGCCAGCGTGGACATCGGGCATGATCCGGATCTTGCAGCCGGCAAACTCGGCCTGATCGCAAACGGTCTGGATCTGCTTGCGGGCTGCCTCCTCCAACTCGGGGGTGTAACAGACCGCAGTATTATATAAACCTTGAATCGTAATCATAACGATCTCCCTTTCCTTCATACTCTTTATTTTACGGTTCATCTCTGCCAACAGCAACACTTTTGTTGGGAAAGAAAAAGCAGGAGGCGATAACATACCTGCTATCACCTCCTGCGTCAGCTCTATTATGCCACAATCGCCGCGTAACGCTCGGAACCCAGAACATCCATCATGAAGGCATAGGGGGAAGGAATGCCGGCTTTCAGCATGGAGAAGATTCGGGGATTACAGCCGGATACCAGCGCAACGCCCTGGTCGTTGATCTTGACGGGCTGCTGCTGATTACGGCTTGCCACATTCCAGAACATCACCTCGGGCAGCTGGTAGCCATGTTCCTCGAAGAGCCGCTGCGCATACTCGAAGTTGGTCAAGGAGCAATCTTCAGTACAGTAGTCGAACTCCATATCGGAGATAATGAAGATCTTGGCAGGCATATCCTTCTGGGGCACACGGTTCTTCACGGCAGTCTTGAGGATCAACTCAAACACACGCTGGATATTGGTGTTGGCGACCTCGTTGAACTGGTGACAGTACCGCACCTTTTCGTAGATATCCTTGCCCTTAATCTCCACCAGCTTGGGATTCTCAGAGAATGTGATGAAGTGGTTTTGGAATGCGCCGGTGTTGCGCTCGGCATAGTAGATACCAAGAGACAGCGCCACAGTGGCGGGGATGGGATCAGCACCACCGTACATGGAGCCGGAGCCATCAATGACGACCAGAGCGTTCTCACCGCCAGTGAAATCCTCCTGTGTCTTCCATGTTGCGTCAATGGCCTTGCGCTCCTGATCGGAGATATCGCCGCGACCGAAGAAGGGCTTGATCATCTCATAGGGCGTCAGGGTGCCAGTGTGGAGCTGCTCCGTACCCTCGGCGACACGGCTCATGAATTCATCATAGCGGTCTCCATCATTTCGCATGAAGGCCTTACGATACTTGAACATGGCCTTGGAGGGCTGCTTGGAGTAATCGAAGGTGTAGTCTTTTTCGCGCAGGTTGTTCTCGATGATGCTGATCTTGGTGCGCAGGGCGCTCAGCGTTTTGCGGTACTGGGCGTCGTTCATACCCATCGCACGGGCAATTCGCTTCGCCTGCCGGATCACATCTTCGTTGGAGGCATTGACGGAGGGGAGCCACTTGGCCAGCAGGGACACGGACTCGCCGGCCTCCAGAGCGGCAAAGTCAGCTGCCAGCTGTTTTTTGATCAGCTGCAGCACCTTGCCTTCGCAGGTGGTGCCCATCAAGGCCAGTAGGTCATCGTAGCGGCCATACTCTGCGATGTACTGGATGTTCTTCTCCAGGGATCGCGGCTCATTGCTGGCCAGCCATTTCAGAATGGTACGGAAGACGCGCCGCTCGCCGATGCCGCCACGGATATCTCTTGCGAAGAACAGGGTCTTCATGGCCAGATCCGCATCCTCGGCATAAGCACGGAGGAATCGATTGGTGATCTCTTCATCGCACCCTCTGCGCAGGGCACCGATGGTGGCAAACAGGTCCAGACACTCAGATTGGGTAGACCGATATGTAGCAGAGCCATTTTCCGTATGGGTCATATTCGCTTCCTTTTTCAGAAACTTCAGCATGAAAATCACTCCTCCGTGATTGAATTGATAAAACAAGGCACCATTTGAAGTGGGATTCGAACCCACGAAGTCGGGCTATGAACCCGCTGCTTTAACCACTTAGCTATTCTACCTTTGCTGTTGGTGCCTTTCCTTGGAAATGCAGCGGTCTGGCATTGTAAAACTCAAACGGTTTTGGCTACGAGGCCTGGCGTCAGAAGTCTTACAGTACTGCCAGCCGCTACATCTTACAAGACGCCGCTGGTTATCATCACAAAGGGACTTTCACCCTTTATCGTCCGGCCTGAAGCCGCATGCTCCATAAGTGAGCTAATGTTGATAGTGTGGATTGCTGTTGGCGTCTTTCACAAAGCGCATTCATGTTCCAACTTCGCCGGAAAGCTCATCGGAAGTAGCCTCTATGATTAAAAGTCATATGCTTCGTAGTGTTGCTGTCTGCGCTTTTCTTTACCTAAGGATACCCTCTGGATCAGGAAAAATCACGGAAAAAAAGTTGCGAACTCATCAGGTGGGCATAGAAGGGATTCTCCATTTTGGAAGAATATCAATGTAGTCTGATGCTCTTCCGAAAAGTGTTGATTTTTTTCGCAGTCTGAACATAATCATAGTAAGACACTTTGTGTCGAGTATCCGGTATTGATAGGATTGCTTTGATGCTGTCCGTTCTTTTGGACATCTAACAATCTAAAGTGATACTATCTGGCGAAGAGGAGGTGGAGTGCATGGCATACAGCGAGTTGGTCAAAAGCTTTGAACGGATCCGGAACTATATGCGCGAGTTCTATGTCTATGGATTTAAGAGCCGTGATGAGTATGGAATGAAGAGCGCCAGGAGCTATGACAACGAACGGCGCAGAATTGAAAGCTGGCTGGGCGACTACATGTCTTTTCATCAAGAGTCATCCGGAAAGAGAGTATTTCTCTCTATGGATAGCCGGAGAGTTCCCTGCAATCCGCTTTATAAGGCATTCAAAGCGAAGAGCTTCACGGATAAGGACATTACCCTCCACTTCTATATTATGGATCTTCTTGCGGATGGCAGTGCGTTATCTTCCAAGGAGATTGTTGACCGGATCAACGATGACTACCTCTCACATTTCAACGGAGACTTCTCCCTGGATGAGTCCACCGTGCGGAAGAAACTCAAGGAATATGAAGATATCGGTTTATTGCAGTCGGAGAAAATCGGGCGTGAAGTCATCTACCGGAGGACTGACAATGCTGAAATCGACTTGGATTCCTGGGCGGATGCGCTTGCCTATTATTCAGAAGCAGATCCTCTTGGTGTCGTAGGTTCCTTCCTTTTGGATAAGCTGAAACACACAAAGGACATCTTTCGCTTCAAGCACCATTACATTCTGCACGCGCTTGATAGCGATATTCTGTGTGATCTGCTGCTGGCGATCAACGAGCGCCGAGCAGTGGAGCTCTCTATCTGCAGCTTGCGCAATGGGCGCGACTACCAACGAACTGTCTGCCCGCTAAAGATCTACAGCAGCACGCAATCCGGCAGGCAATATCTCCTCGGCTACCACTACCGTGGCAGGCACCTGATATTCTTCCGCTTGGACGCGATCAAGAAAGTCACAGCCGGAAGCGTTGAAAAGCAGTATGAAAAGTATTTAGGTTTCCAGCAGAAATTCGATGAGCATCTCTGGGGCGTTTCGACTGGCCCGGACTATAACCTGGATCATATTGAGATGACGATCCACTTCGGTCCCGGTGAGGAATTCATTCTTCATCGACTGGATCGCGAAAAGCGCCACGGCCGCATAGAGCTCTTGGACGATCAGACCTGCCGTTTTATCGCCGATGTTTATGACGCTTCGGAGATGCTGCCGTGGATTCGAACCTTCATCGGTCGCATAGTAGACCTTCAATGCAGCAACAAATTTGTTGTTAAAACCTTCAATGATGATCTCAGGCACATGGAAGCCATTTATGGGGGTGAGACAGATGCTGTTTAGTGAGATCTACGGCAGCTACTTCAATGTCGTTGCCGCTGTATTGTCCGAGGCTGCGGAAAATACACTGACAACTGGCAAACTGACTGCTATCGTGCAGGAAAAAGCGTTTGCAGAAAGCGTACTGTCCATTCCTGCCGCCTTGCAGTCCGGAGCATGGCCGTTACTGGACAGCGGCTACCATACGGTGCTGCGAGGAAAGCCGACAATGCCTTTAACCACTTTGCAAAAGCGATGGCTGAAGGCCCTTCTCTCAGATCCGAGGATCGCTTTATTCGATCCAGACATGAGAGGTTTCGAAGACGTGGAACCGTTATATACCCAGGATACCTTCGTCCGGTTTGACCAGTACGCAGACGGAGATCCCTATTCCGATCCCAATTATGTTCATTGCTTTCGCATGGTATTGCGAGCGATCCATGAGAATCGGAAGATGCGAATTCGATTCCACGGACATACTGGAGTCCGCCATTCTTTTGTCTGCAATCCGTACCGCTTGGAGTATTCGGAGAAGGACGATAAATTCCGGATCTTAGTGACGGGGATGCGGAGGATGAACACGATCAACATGGCCCGTATTCGTTCCTGCGAGCTGCTGGAAGAATATGACCCAGGCGCTGTGACCGTGCCGAAAGGACGCCTCAAAGCACTTACGCTACTTCTCCATGATGAGCGCAATGGCTTGGAGCGTGTCCTATTGCATTTCTCCCATTTTGAAAAGGAGACGCAGAAGTTGGACGAGCGGCTATATCGAATCACACTCCGATATGACCAAGATGATGAAACAGAGTTGCTGATCCGCGTATTGTCCTTCGGGCCAGTCCTTGAGGTCGTGGCACCCATTACGTTTCGGCAACTCATGAGAAATCGAATTCAAAAGCAGGCATTGTATGCAGCCAGAGGATTCAGTCAATAACAGAAAAATGAGGGCTTTCACTACATGTGTGAAAGCCCTCAACAATTTAATGATACAGTAATCGCGCAGAGATGTCAATCTGGTCTTGCACATTCGCGCCACATTTCATTGTAATGACTAGTTTTTTGAAAGATAAGTTGTGTCTTTCCTGCATTGATTTTTTGTCTATCCTATGCTATCTTATAGGTACAGAAAGGGTGAGTCCAATGTACAGCTAACTCCCTCTCAACTCAAGAAAGCGAGGTTAAATTGATGTTAGATACTAAGAACGAAAGATGAGCCTTGACTGCTTTTGCTGGTGGTCAAGGCTCATCTTTTTCGTGTAAATCACAAGTCCCGAAAGGGGCTTTTTTTGTTTGCAGGTAATTTGATAATCATCTGTATTCAAGGTGTCAATAGGGATAATTCGCATTGTCCGTTCTTTTGGACACCGACAGCTCTATGATGATTACAATCGAACGAAAGAAGGAGCAATTGCCGTGGAGCACATTGTCATGGATATGGAGTGGAATCAGGCGCTTTACCTTTTCTGAGATGGTCAAAGATCCGGTTTTCTTGACAGGTGAGATTATTCAGATCGGAGCAATCAAGCTAAATCAGACTCTTGAAGTGGTAGACTCCTTCAATGAACGGATTGCGCCTCAGTACTATACAGAGCTTCACCCCAAGGTTGCGGAGATCACTAAACTTTCCAATCGAAATTTGAAGAGGCGAATGTAATGAGAAGTACGGATAAAATAATAGACTATTTGGAAAAGACTTATCAACCGGAATCGATAATTGTCTATGGTTCTTTTGCTGACGGAAGTGCAAATTTGAATAGTGACTTTGATGCACTTATTATTGCCGGAAAAGAAAAACTGCATGATTCATCTTTTGTTGATGGCGTTGTTCTTGATGTATTTGTTTATCCACCGGATCAGTTCCTGTCGGAGTACGACCCGGCTGAGTTTGCACAGGTGTGGGATGGGAAAATCATACTGGATAAAAACGGAATGGGTGAACGACTAAAAAAGAATGTACTTGACTATATAGGACGTATTCCATTAAAAACGGAAGAAGATATTTCGCAGGAAATTAAATGGTGTGAAAAGATGCTGTTACGCACAATGCGAGGAGATGTTGAAGGTTACTATCGTTGGCATTGGGTATTGTGTGACAGCCTTGAAATATACTTTGATATAAAAGGCATACACTATTATGGTCCCAAAAAAGCATTACGTTTTATGGAAGAAAGCGATTCAGAAGCGTTTCATATATATTCGAAAGCCTTGTTGGAGTTTAATCAAGAAGGACTATCCGACTGGATAAATTACTTGAAAACCATTTTTTAAGATCTACAACTTCCAGTTTGCCGTACTTGATCCCAACAGGGCTTGAGGCGGGCACGCCCCGACAGGAAGCTGTCCCAAAGAGACAGAAATTTTCAAGAATTGAAAATTTGCGGCCACGGGACGATCCGCGCTCTTGTGAACAATAGAAAAACCAGAACTGCATGGCTGATTCAGCGAACGGTTCTGGTTTTTCTTGACGGGCGAAGGCCTTTCTGATAGGGTAAAGGCAAACTGGAGAGTTGGCGCCCGACGCACTGCGTGTCGGACGCGGGGAGGGAAAAGCGTGGAAGAAAATCTGTTTCGTTCCATCCCGCGGGTGGACGAGTTGCTCGGTCGGGACGAGCTCAAGGTGTCGGCGCTGCCGCCGGTGCTGCTGCGCGAGAGCGTGCGCGAGGAGCTGGACGCGCTGCGAGACGAAGTGCGCGGCGGCCTTTCCGCGCTGCCGGAGACAGGCATACTCTGCGCGCGCATTCTGGCACGTGCAGAGGAAAAGCAGCTGCCGACGCTGCGCTCGGTCATCAACGCGACCGGCGTGACGCTGCACACGAACCTTGGCCGCGCCTGCCTGAGCGAGCGCGCGGCGAACGCCGCGGCAGAGGCGGCGAGAGATTATTCGACGCTTGAATACGATGTGGAAAACGGCTGCCGCGGCTCGCGCTATCAGCACGTGGAGGCGCTTTTGTGCCGCCTGACGGGTGCGGAGGCGGCGATGGCCGTGAACAACAACGCCGCGGCGGTGCTGCTCATCCTGTCCGCGCTCGCGGGCGGGGGAGAGGTCATCGCCTCGCGCGGCGAGCTCGTCGAGATCGGCGGCTCGTTCCGCATTCCGGAGATCGTGACGCAGTGCGGCTGCACGCTGCGCGAGGTCGGCGCGACGAACAAGACGCACCGGCGCGACTATGAAGCCGCCATCGGCGAGCAGACGAGAGCGCTTTTGAAGGTGCATACAAGCAACTACCGCATCGTGGGCTTTACCGAATCCGTACCGCGGGAGGAGCTGGCGGAGATCGCGCATGGGCACGGCCTGCCGCTCATTGAAGACCTCGGCAGCGGGGCGATCGTCGACCTCGAACCGTTTGGCATCCGCGGCGAGCCGACGGTGCAGAGAAGTCTGCACGCTGGTGTGGACGTTGCGTCGTTTTCGGGCGACAAGCTGCTCGGCGGGCCGCAGGCGGGGCTGATCGTCGGCAAAAGGGAGTACATCGAACGGATCAAAAAGCACCCGCTTGCGCGGGCGCTGCGGCTCGACAAGATGACGCTTGCCGCGCTGCACGCGACACTGAGCGTCTATCTGGATTCGGAGACCGCCGCGCGCGAGATTCCGACGCTCGCGATGCTGTCGGCAAGCGAGGATAAGCTGCACGCCAAGGCGCTGCGGCTGCAAAAGCTGCTTGCGGACGCGGGCGTTTCCTCGCAGCTCGTGCGGACGGGCGATGCCGTCGGCGGCGGCAGCGCTCCGGCGCAGGAGCTTTCCGGCTGGGCCGTCGCGCTTGAGCCGGGGGAACTGAGCGTGGATGAACTGGAAGAGAAGCTGCGCCTTCGCGCCAAGCCCATCGTCGCGCGTATCCACCGCAGGCAGTATTTGCTGTGCGTGCGCACGATTCGAGAGGAAGACTTTGCTGAAATCGCCGCGGCTGCTATGGAGGCCATCCGATGAAGCATGTTATCATCGGCATGGCGGGTCATGTCGACCACGGCAAGACCGAGCTCGTCAAGACTCTCACGGGCGTGGACACCGACCGGCTGGCCGAGGAGAAAAAGCGCGGCATCACGATCGACCTCGGCTTTGCGCGCCTCGACTTTCCGGACGGGAGCTGTGCGAGCATCGTCGATGTGCCGGGGCACGAGAGGTTCATCAAGAACATGCTCGCCGGCGCGGGCGGTGTCGACCTTGCGATGCTTGTCGTGGCGGCGGACGAGGGCTTCATGCCGCAGACAGTCGAGCATCTGGACATCCTGCAGCTGCTCGGTGTGAAGGACGGACTCATCGTGCTGACAAAGGCCGACTTAGTCGACGAGGACTGGCTGAACATGCTCGAAGAGGACGTCAAAAGCCGCGTCAAGAGCACGTTTTTAGAGGATAAGCCGATCCTGCGCACGTCTGTTCGCACGGGCGAAGGCGTTGAGGCACTGCGCGAAGCACTGCACGACTTGACACTGCACGCGGAGGAAAAGAGCGCGCGCACGCCGTTCCGCCTGCCCATCGACCGCGTGTTTTCCGTCGACGGCTTCGGCACGATCGTCACCGGCACGCTCATCGACGGGCACATCGCCGTCGGCGACGAGGCGCAGCTCATGCCGCTCGGGAATCAGTGCCGCGTGCGCAATTTGCAGGTGCACGGGCGCGACGTGTCGGCGGTGTACGCCGGACAGCGCGCGGCGGTCAACTTAGCGGGCATCAAAAAAGAGAGCATCAGCCGCGGCGATGTGCTGTGCAGGACGGATTCGATGCAGCCGTCGCTGATGCTGGACGTGAAACTGCAAAATCTGCCGGATTCTAAGCGGATCATCGAGAGCGGCTCGCGCCTGCACCTCTACCACGGCGCGGCGGTGCGCCTTGCAAAGGCGGTGCTGCTGGACCGCGACGCGCTGCGTCCGGGCGAGAGCTGCTATGCCCAGCTGCGGCTGAGCGAAGCGCTCGCCGCGCGGCAGGGCGACCGCTTTGTCGTGCGCTTCTACTCGCCGCTCGAGACCGTCGGCGGCGGGGTGATCTTGGACGAGCATCCGTACCGGCACAAGCGAAACGACGCGCGCGTGATCGCCTCGCTCGCCGTGCGCGAGAGCGGATCGGACGAGGCAAAGCTCGTGCAGGCCGTCGGCGAGCGCGGCGCGGATGGCATGACGCTTGCGGACCTTGCCGCGTGCTTCGATGAACCGGAAGAAAAACTGGTGGAAATGCTCGCCGTGCTCTGTGCGCGGGGAAAGCTCGTCGAGATCGCGCCGTCGCGCTATCTTACATCGTCGACGCTGGACAGGCTGTGGACAGACTGTGAGACGATGCTGACAAAGTACCACCGCGAGCATCCGCTGCACGCGGGCATGCGCCTCGCCGAGGCGCGGCAGCGGCTTCTGCGCGGCAAAGCACGGGAAAATGCGGACGCGATCCTCGCCTGCTTTGCGTGCGAGGGAAAACTCACGCTGACGGCGGAGCACTGCGCGCTTGCGGACTTTTCCGTGCATCTGACCAAGCGGCAGAGCGCCATCTGGGAAGAGCTGCTGCGCACCTGCCGCGCGGCGGGAATTCTTGGCAAAAAGCAGGACGCGCTCTGTGCGCTGTTCGACAAAAAAGACCGCGTGGAGTGCGCGCGCGTGCTTGAGAGTCTTTTATCTACCGGCGAGCTTGTGCTGCTCGCGCCAGAGCTCTGCGTCGAAAAAAGCGTTTTGGATGCGGTCGACGCAAGGGTGAAGGCGTGGTTCGAAACGCACGACACGCTCACGCTGGGAGAATTCCGCGACGCGCTCGGCACCTCGCGCGACCACGCGCTGCTGGTGCTGGAGTATTACGACCGGCGAGGGATTCTTCGCCGCGAGGGTGATGTCCGCAGGCCGGGCGCGCAGTTTGGCGAGATAGAAAAATGAGGCGGCTTTTGTCGCCTCTCACATGGGAGTAGATGGGTGCTGGTGTGCCCCCCGGTCTTCAAAACCGGTGAGAGGGGTGAAGAGCCTCTCGGGTGAGTTCGATCCTCACATGCTCCCGCCAGAGCCTCGCGGCCGTGTGCCGCGGGGCTTTTTGAAAAATGTGGATTTCCCTCTTGACAGAACGGAGGGAAGCTCATATAATACTACTGTTCGCGGCGTGAGCCGTACAACTTCATATCCGGGTGTAGCGCAGTTGGTAGCGCGCATGGTTCGGGACCATGAGGCCGTGAGTTCGAATCTCGCCACTCGGACCAAAGGGTAAGTCCTTACAGGACTTGCCCTTTTTTCAGTTCCGGAGCTCTTTTATTGCACGGAACGGTGCATCTTCCGTTATCCTCTCCTCCTACTGGTAGAAGGACTTATTCCTTACTATAATGCAGGAGGTTCCAATATGACCGAAGAAAACTACAATTATCGCACTAGTCAAACCCTGCTTCGCAATCAATTCCCCGGCAAAGGAAAGTTAAAAATCCCTGTCATTCCCAAGTTTCAAGAGAACTCCGGAGACTTTGATGATCTTCTGTTGATCGGTTTTGACAAAACTCATCCGGAGGATCAGAATCATCTTGACCGTATGGTTCATTTCTTCCTGTATGACTATCGTTTTGAACGAGTCTGGAAGAATCCAGACAGCGACATCGAAAAACTCTCCCGATACCGCGCGGTGCTGTCTCCGGATTTCAGCATGTATCTGGAAATGACGCCTGTTATGCAGCTTTACAATGTGTTCCGCAACCGCTGGTGCGGCGCCTATTGGGCCTCCAAGGGAATCCGTGTTATTCCCACGGTAAACTGGGGTGATGAATCCACCTTTGATTTCTGTTTTGAGGGGATCGAAAAAGGCAGCGTTGTTGCGGTCTCCACCTATATGGCATCTGAGCATGATAACCGCTGCGACCAGAAAGAATGGTTCATGGCCGGCTATAATGAAATGCTTCGGCGTATTGAGCCGGAAAAAATCATCTGCTACAACACGCCGTTTCCTGAAATGCAGGGGAACATTGTGTATGTGGACTATGAGCGAAGCTCGTGGAGATATATGAGCTATGAGAGAAATTATAAGGCAGAAGATCTCGACGCTTTCAAAATCGGCGAGACATATCGTCCCGAACGTGATACAATAGAGCCATACTTGATCGGCGGCACTTATAAGGGCGGCGGCAGCGCCTATGGCGGAGCATGGAAACCATCTAAGCCCGAAGACCATCGTTTGATTGGAAAACCCGGAGAAATAAAAGTAACCTATGCCAAGGACGGCTCAAAAGTTGAGACGAAAATTGGAAGTGATGGTCGAGCTGTTGCGGAAAGGCACCATACTACAGCCCCCAACCCCAAATTTCATTCGAACCCACACGACCATAAAATCAATTGGGAGTTTCCCAGAAAAGGAGTCCCTAATTTTGAGAAGCCACATACGAATTACTGGAGCGATGAATATCCCAATGGAGCACCAGAGTTTAAGGCTTTTAGAGGTGCTGTTATGAAATATACGTTTAATTCTGCTGAAGAGAATTGCTTCAAAACCATATCTGATTTCAAAGAATGCATTATTCGCGGCGGAGAACCTGTCTTTTTCTGGAAAGGACTGCAATATGGCGTTTGTTTTTACGGAAATAAGTACTGCATCGCACTTACAAATGGAGAGCAAGAGAAAATTTGTGATACACCCGATGATGTTCTGGACTATCTTGTGGGGGAAGATCGCTTGCGTGACATTATTACCCAAGTAACAGTTCTGCACCGAAATGTTTAGAATAAATACCTCTTGCCGACTGCCAGCAAACCGTTGATATATCTGTGTTTTCTGAAATCCTATAATTACACTCGGACCAACGAAAAGCCTTGAAAACGTAATTTTTCAAGGCTTTTTGCAACTTTTAAGAGCAAAACGCGTGGTGCGCAAATGTGTAAAAACTCCAAAAGCGCACAAAAAAGCGCACAACTGCGAAAATCGCGCGTGAAAGTCATTGATACGTCAGAAATGAAAGGGTGCGTTTCAATGGCGAACATTCGAGAAAACAAGAAAAACGGCAAGATTATTTCTTTCCGCTTTATCGTCTGCTTAGAGCGTGATGTGCGCGGCAAGCAGATACGAAAATACACAACATGGACGCCGCCAGAGGGAATGACTGCTGCCAAGGCAAAGAAAGCGGCGGAGCGCGCGGCGGATGCGTGGGAGAACGAAATCAGAGAAGAATACCAGAAGCAAAAGGAACTCGGCAGCGCGTACCGTTTACCGCCTGATAAGCGGCGGGACGATTTTGTGTCGTTTGTGAATGATACGTGGTTCGTCTTGCAGATACGCGGCGAGAATGACAAGCCGAACACCATAGCGTTTTACAAGAACATGACGCGCATTATCTCGGAGTATTTCAAGGGTTCTGTCTTGCAGGAAATCAGCCCTGTTGATATTCAAAAATATCTCGTCTATCTGCGTACAGAGTTCAAGAGCAAATTGGGAAAACCGCTTTCGGCGAAAACATTACGCCATCAGTACGGGACGCTCAACTTGATATTTGGCTATGCCGAGCAGCAGGAAATGATAGCGCAGAATCCGATGCGAAAGGTCAACGCGCCAAAGAAAGAAAAGAAGCCCGTTGATGCAATGACCAAGGAACAAGCAGAAAGATTTTTTAAGCTGCTGCCCGATTGCCCGATGGACTTCCACTGTATTATGCAACTGCTGATAACGATGGGCATTCGGCGGGGCGAGTGTAGTATAGCAGCGCCCAAAGGTTATACGCTTCTTCCATCACAATGCCGTAGTCTTGGGAACGCTCGGCAACTGCCTAACTAAACATGATGCGGAAACAATCGACCATTTCTTCAATGGTCATCTTCTTACTATTGGTCATACTCTTTTCTCCTTAAAAATAAAATTCAGATGGCGGTGGAGAAACTTGTTTCTCCACGCCCTCATTTTTTATATTTGTATTATTTATATTTATTTCTATACTCCTGTACGCAGCTCCGAGAGATCCTCGGAGGGGTGCCCCCCGTGACGCGCGCCAGCGCGGTTCCAGCCGCCGCCCTTGCCTGGGGAAGTAGTGTCGAATACAGGCAGCAACGCAAGAGCAAGAAGGCCGCTCCGCAAGGAGCAGTTCCGCCCCGATACGGAGCGGCCTCTTCTGCTTTGCGGCAGAAGTATGGGGATCGTCCACCTCCTCTTTTTTCCCGCCATCCTTTCTCTTCTCTATTTCAATCCTCTGAACGGCCTACATTCACCTCCCCCTTATCATAACACAGGTGCGGCGCTTCTGACCCTATGGGTCAAATGCGTGTCCGCCGAACGGGGCCATGGGTCAAAATCTCGTGTCCATTTTCTTGGGTACAGTTTAAATTCCATTCTGGGTCAAAACTGGGTCAGGAACAGGGAGATTCCAATTTTGCTGGTCTGGCGCTGAAATTTTTCTTGCGTGATGGAATGGCTCATGGTATTATAAAAGTGCAATCGCAAGAAAAGTTATAAAGGAGGTGCTGACTTGCCAAGAGGAAAACTGTTAAACGGTCTGGTGACGCAGCAGAAGGTATTACGGGCGGCGGTGGCGTTGTTCCTGGAAAAGGGCTACACCAAAACGACTACCGGAGAGATCGCAAAGGCGGCGGGCATCGGGCAGAGTTCGTTCTTCCACGTTTTTCCCAGTAAGGAGGCGCTGCTGCTGGAGCTGGTACAGCGGATGTTCAGCGGGCAATTCGCGCTGGCGGGACAGCACAGCGGGGAACAAGACCCTGTGCTCCTGTACGCCGTGGAAACGGCCCTCCAGCTCCACATCGCCGAGCTGACCGAGCCGCTGCGGGAGTTGTATGTGATGGCATACTCTCTGCCCACCATCGCGGCATATCTTTACAAAAGCACAACGAAGCGGCTGCAAGTCATCTTCGGGCCTTATCTGCCGGAGGCACAGCCCAAGGACTTCTACGAAATGGAGATCGCGTCCGCCAGTATCATGCGGGGCTTCATGTCGGTTCCCTGCGACGTGTATTTCACGATGGACGCCAAGATCTCCCGCTTTCTGGACTGCTCGCTCAAGCTCTATGACGTGCCGAAGGAGAAACGGGCGGCGATCACGGCGGCAGTCTTGCAGATGGACCTTCACACAATGGCTTTGGGCATCATCCAAAAGACCGTCCGGCAGGCGGAAAAGGGCTTTGAGGCCCTGACGGAAAAACAAATTTAGGCAAGGGGATATCCCCTTGGAGAAGCCAAAATTCTTTTATCATGGAGGAATCACGATGAAAAGAAGATTTCTTAGCTTGCTTACCGCGTTTGCTCTGTGCTTGACCCTGATCCCCACAACAGCATTCGCAGATGACGAGAAAAGGGGAGAAGATGCTTCCCCAAGCATCTGCGAAACAGCCTGCACGGAAGAGTCGAAGCTCGGTAAGGAGCAGCCGAACGCCATCGCGGAGGACGAGGGATCATCCGCGCCAGCGGATGATGAACTTGGCAGTGATGTCGTTGCTGCCGAAGCAAGCCCTGCCGCAATGCGGGCGGCCAATGGCATCAGTGCGCGGGCGGCGAATGGCACGATTACCCTCGGCAGCACCGTTCTCGACATCACACAAAGCTCTATAAGCAGCACTTACGATACGACCGGCGGCTTCAAGTATGACGCCGTCACGAAGACGCTGACGCTGCGAAACTGCAAGATCGACACTTATACAAAGGTCTCGTCCGAGCAATTGCCCGGCATATTCAAATACTATAACGTCTTTCTCGACAGCCGTAATGTCGGGACGCTGAACATCGTGCTTGAGGGCAGCAATTACATTGGTAATTCCGGCAGCCTAAAGTATATGTCCGCCGGTTCCGATCTGAATACGCCGCGCTATCTCGGCATCTGGGGCAATACCGTCCGCTTCTCCGGCAGCGGGAGCCTGACCATTGAAGCCCAGACCTTCCCCATTCAGTCCGGCGGCATTGAGACAAGCGGGAGCGTGGATCTGACACTGCGCAGCTACATGAATGGAACCGTGACGCGGAGCATGGCCGTTGGCGCCGGGACGAGCGTCACTGCGGAGACAAAGGGAAACAATCTGGACTTCTACGCGCTCAATGTCAAGAACGATCTGACAGTGAACGGCACGCTTAATGCGACCACCAAGGGTTGTGTATACCAAAATGACTATCCCGTCGCCCTGCTTGTGGGCGGAACACTGCGCGTCGTCGGCGGTCAGGTGACCGCCACGAGCGACGGTCGGAACGGCAATGACGGCTGTCAGGGCTACGGCATCAAGGCCAATGCACTGGAAATCGGCGGTGGCGGAACCGTCCGCGCCTATTCCAACGGCTACAGTACGAAGACCAACCGATACGACGGCAAGGAAGCTATTTACGTTTCCTCGAACCTGACGGTCGACCTCGGCGGCTATCTGTACGCGAAAACACAGAACCCGATGCTTTCAAACGAGAATGAAAACGGCGCGCTGAAGGTCAACGGCCGCTGGGATCTTTCCGGGACCAATGGGGACACGGCATACACAAAGGCCGTCATAACAAAGCCGGTGAACGGCAGCATCTACAAGAATGTGATCCTCGAAACAACCGTAAGCCCTGAAAAAGAGGTGGAGATCAGCGGCATCCGAAATGCCGTGCTGGTGCTCAGCTACAATGAGGACCAAAACAACAAGGGAAAAACCCGGTACTATCGCAACGCCGACCGCCCCGGGGATACAGATTCCGTCAAGCAGAATGTTTACAGCTCCGGCAGCACGCAGCAGGAGCTGAACCTCAAAGAGGGCTTCAGCAAAGTCCTTGCATCGGACTACAATAATTACTACGGCATCGACGTGCGGGAGGGTGAGCACACCGTCGTGCTCGATGGCCTTGCAATCGTGCGCGATCACACCTTTCTTACCGTGCGCAGCGGCGCGACGCTGAACCTGAAGCTCACAGGCAAGAGCTATCTGAAAAGCGGCAGCGCACCCGCCATCTATGTGGAGCAGGGCGGCACGCTGAACCTCATCGGCGGGGGCATGGCGCAGTCCTCACTGGCGCTCATGGGCGGTCTTTCGGCGGCAAGCGGCGCAACTGTGAATTTCAAGGACTGCGCCGTTTACGCCGCAGGTAAGACCATCGGCGGAACGGGAGCCAACGTATCCGTTGAAAACTGCTGGATCAGCGCCGACTTTGCCGGAAATCTGCGCGTCACGCGCAGCACCCTGGAGGGGGAGCACTCCGGCGGCACGGTGAAGATCGACCGTAGGAGCAACGCCAACCTGACGGATGCCTCCGGCAAGGCGGTCACCGGTGTCACGGATCACAGCGGCAATCCTGTTTACCGGACAAAGGTCGAGCTGGAGGACATGAACCAGAGCCGGAACCTCATGATGATCGCCTACCGCACCGACGCTACCAGCGGCACCATGCAGTCGACTTTTTACCCGTTGGTCACACAACTGCGCGTGAATATCCCCAACACTGTCAACGATGACATTATTAAGGATCTCACCATGCTCGTCGGCGACAACACTGTCTACCTCTGGCTTCCGAACGGTACAAGGATCATGAGTGTGGAGGGCTTTCAGGACGACGGCAGCTCGCCGGTCGGCTTCATCCATGATCCGCAGAAAGACGCGCCCATCATCACCACCGCCGACAACAGCGCCAGCGGCAAGATGATCCTGCTCAGCCTGCTCCTCGCCTCGGGCGTGCTCGCCTTCCGCGGCACCCCTGGCGGAGACAACACCGCGCTCTGTGCGGGCTATCTGGGGGACTCTGCAAAGGACACCTGGATCGGCTATCACCCGGAAAAAGACGTCAAGCTCCAGGCGGATTGGAAGTTTATCACAGACTTCGGCATCCGTATGCTTACAGGCGGCGAGGCGGAGGTCAAGCTCAACGGACTGGACCTGAGCGGCCCGAACAAGCGCGTGGAGCTGGATGACTGCTCGAAGCTCTCCATCGTGCTGATGGAAAACACTGAGAGTGTCATGAGGTCCAACGAAGGCAGCACCGATGCGGTCTGGACGCTCAAGGGTTCGGGCGGTCTGACCATCAAGGGGCAGTCCGGCGGTGAAAAGCTGACGCTCCGCGGCGACCACGCCATGGACGGCAGCACCGGTGCCTCCCTGACATTCGATGGCATCACGCTCATCAACAACTGCACGAACAAGCCGGAAACGACGCTTGGGAAACTCACCATCTCAAACAGCCTGGTCTTCGGTCTGGGCACGGTCAACTGCGCCAACGTTGTCATCAACGGCGGCAGTGTCGATCTGGATGTTCCGGTGAACACAGTCGTGAAAGATTCCGGCGGCAATGAGCTGAAAAAGGTCACCCTGACCCTTTCTGAAAAGAACGCCGCCGTGGAGGACGTCACCCTTTCCGGGCTTCCGGCCAATGCGGCATTTGACGACAGCCATATCATCTCCGACGGCAGCGGAAAGCTCTACCTCTGGATCCCCAAGGATGCGGAGGTGGTAACTGTGACCGTCGGCGGGAATAAGTACTATCCCAAGTCGGACGGCAGCATGACCATCGGCGATGTGCCGGAGTTCACCAGCCCGACGCAGGATGTCAGCCGCGTGGTCGAAAGCAATGACTACATGACCCTGACCGTTGATGTCACCGGCACGCCCGCGCCCGCGCTGCAATGGCAGGTCAGCCGGGACGGCGGCAAGACCTGGGAGAACATCGAGGGCGCGACCGAAGCCACCTATCAGGCGATCCTGCCCCTGTCCCTGCACGGTGCAAAGTTCCGCTGCGCGGCGACGAATAAGGATGGCACGACATATTCCCATACATTTACCGCCTACTACTGTCCCGCATATCTGCGCGGCGCGGCCTCGCCCATGCGGGGAAACGGCGAATTCATTCAGGGCGAGATCGCGACCATTACCGCCGGTTTTTACGACGGCCAAACCTGGTATCCCATAAGCTCTCTGACGGGCGTCACAGCGGAATACCGCTGGAAGTACTGCAGAAACGTTATGCCAACGGAAGAGGAGTGGGCTGCGATCCCACCCGCGGACGAATCCTATCCCATCACCATCACGGATGAGATGGACTATCAGAGTGTTTGCTTCCATGTCACGCTGACCTATCCCGACAATACGGTCAAAACCGTGACCGGTTACTGGCGGCTCAATGTGTGCGTCACGCCCGTGGTCACGGAGCAGCCGCAGAGCGTGTCCGCGGCTGCGGGTGATTCGGTGACATTCTCCGCCAAGCTGATCGATCAATATCTCAACACGCTGGAGTATCAGTGGCAGAGCAGCACCGACGGCGGCCAAAACTGGACGGACATCGAAGGCGCCGACGGCAAAAGTACGGCGGACTTCTGGAACTACACGCCCAGCTATACGATCCCGTCCGTCACGGCGGCACAGAGCGGCCAGCTGTTCCGCTGTGTGCTCTGGAACACGAACAACCATACGGGCAGTGACCGCGTGAGCACGCCTCCCGTATACTCCGAGCCCGCGACGCTCACCGTGACGCCGCCCGCGCACGAGCACCGCTACGGCGATTGGAGCAAGGACGGTACGAACCACTGGCACGAATGCACGGACGCTGACTGCCCGAATCAGTCCGAAAGCATCAAGGACAAAGCGGCGCACGTCTACGACGATGATGCGGATACGACCTGTAACGTCTGCGGCTACGTTCGCACCGTGACGCCGCCCGCGCATGAACACCGCTACGGCGATTGGAGCAAGGACGGTACGAACCACTGGCACGAATGTACCGACGCGGCGTGTCCGAATAGGAACGAGAGCATCACGGACAAGGCTGCGCACGACTATGACGATGACGCGGATACGACCTGCAACATCTGCGGCTACGTCCGCACCGTGACGCCCGAGATCGTCCCTGTTTCCCAAATCACGCTTAACAAGGCGGAAACTTCGATTTCTGTTGGAAACAGCGAAACGCTGACCGCCACGGTCGCGCCCGAGAACGCCACCAACAAGGCTTTGACTTGGGCGTCCTCTGACGAGGATGTTGCCACGGTAGCCCCTGACGGCACTGTGACGGCGGTCAAGGCAGGTGCCGCGACGATCACCGCCACCGCGGCGGACGGTTCGGGCAAATCCGCAGTCTGCAAGGTCACCGTTACCGGCGATACTACGCCGCCCGCGCATGAGCACAGTTACGGCGATTGGAGCAAGGACGGTACGAACCACTGGCACGAATGTACCGATGCGGCGTGCCCGAATCAGTCCGAAAGCATCAAGGACAAAGCGGCGCACATCTACGACGATGATGCGGACACTACCTGCAACGTCTGCGGCTATGTCCGCACCGTCACCCCGCCCGCGCATGAGCACCGCTACGGCGACTGGAGCAAGGACGGTACGAACCACTGGCACGAATGCACCGATGCGGCGTGTCCGAATCAGTCCGGAAGCATCAAGGACAAAGCGGCGCACATCTACGACGATGACGCGGACACCACCTGCAACATCTGCGGCTACGTCCGCACCGTGACCCCGCCCGCGCATGAGCACCGCTACGGCGATTGGAGCAAGGACGGTACGAACCACTGGCACGAATGCACGGACGCTGACTGCCCGAATCAGTCCGAAAGCATCAAGGACAAAGCGGCGCACGTCTACGACGATGATGCGGATACGACCTGTAACGTCTGCGGCTACGTTCGCACCGTGACGCCGCCCGCGCATGAACACCGCTACGGCGATTGGAGCAAGGACGGTACGAACCACTGGCACGAATGTACCGACGCGGACTGCCCGGAACGGCCCGAAAGCATCAAGGACAAAGCGGCGCACATCTACACCGATGACGCGGATACGACCTGCAACATCTGCGGCTACGTCCGCACCGTCACGCCGCCCGCGCATGAACACCGCTACGGCGATTGGAGCAAGGACGGTACGAACCACTGGCACGAATGTACCGACGCGGCGTGTCCGAATAGGAACGAGAGCATCACGGACAAGGCTGCGCACGACTATGACGATGACGCGGATACGACCTGCAACATCTGCGGCTACGTCCGCACCGTGACGCCCGAGATCGTCCCTGTTTCCCAAATCACGCTTAACAAGGCGGAAACTTCGATTTCTGTTGGAAACAGCGAAACGCTGACCGCCACGGTCGCGCCTGAGAACGCCACCAACAAGGCTTTAACTTGGGCGTCCTCTGACGAGGATGTTGCCATCGTAGCCCCTGACGGCACCGTGACGGCGGTCAAGGTTGGTACCGTGACGATCACTGCCACCGCGGCGGACGGTTCGGGCAAATCCGCCACCTGCACGGTCACCGTGATCGGCGGCACTACGCCCTCTCAGTCCGGCGGCTCTACGGGCGACAGTTCCGGCGGATCTTCCTCCGACCGGGACAGCCATGACAGCAATCCGGTCATTAAAACGGAGACGAAGAACAATACCGACGGCTCTACCACCAAGACCGAGACCCGGAGAGACGGCTCTGTGACCCAAACCACCACCGGCAAGGACGGCTCTGTTTCCAAGACCGAGACGAAGAAGGACGGCAGTTCCGTCACCGAGAACAAGGCCGCTGACGGTAGCACGGGCACGGTGAAAACCGACAAAAACGGCCAGACCGAGGCGGCGGCCAAGGTCAGCGGCAAGGCTGTTGAGGACGCGAAGAAGAACGGCGAGGCGGTCAAGGTTCCCGTGGAGGTCGAGGCCACCCGGAACAGCAGCACCTCCCCCACGGTGAGCATCGAGCTTCCCAAGGGCGCGGGCGAGACCAAGGTGGAAATTCCTGTTTCCAACGTGACCCCCGGTACGGTGGCGGTGCTCGTCCACCCCGACGGCACGGAGGAAATTTTGAAGGATTCCATTCCAACCGAGGACGGTATCCAGTTGACCGTGGACGGCAGCGCGACGGTGAAGATCGTTGACAACTCCAAGGGCTTCATCGACACGCAAGACCACTGGGCCAAGGATGAGATCGACTTCGTGAGCGCCCGCGGATTGGTCAACGGCATGAGCGCCACGATCTACGCGCCCAACGCCTCCACCACCCGGGCCCAGCTTTGGACGATCCTTGCGCGGCAGAACGGCGCGGACTTGACCGGCGGTAACACTTGGTACGAAAAGGCACAGAACTGGGCCAAGGACAAGGGCGTTTCCGACGGTGCGAACCCCAACGCCGCCATCAACCGCGCGCAGATGGTGACGATGCTGTGGCGGGCCGTGGGCCAGCCCACGGCGGGCGGTACGGCGAACTTCACCGATGTTCCCACTGACAGCTATTACGCGCAGGCCGTGGCTTGGGCCGTGGAGAACGGCATTACCACCGGCGTGGGTAACGGTCATTTCGACCCCACCGGTACCTGCACCCGCGCGCAGATCGCCGCGTTCCTGGCACGCTCCATGAAGTGACGCAAAAAAACAGCTCCGGTCCCTTTCACAGGGGACCGGGGCTGTTTGCAGTGAACTGCTGCTTTTGCACCGCTGGAATCAATGAAGGCTATTTTTCTTTCTTCATTTCATCCAAAATCGGCTTTAACGCAGCATGGGTCTTTGCATTTACCTTCGGAGAACGCACATATCGGAATGGAATAACCGGTATAGAAATGCGCCCTTAGTTCCTAAGGGAAGGTGGCTTGCTTTAGCTTTGAGAAAAGTATAATGGATTTTGAAGCATCATTTTATTGCCTAGTAGGTAGAGTAAGGGTCCCGTCAAGATTTATGCGCAAAATTGTTTGCAGGCTCCGGCTGAGTGAAGT